>Ga0209483_1000096_pt1 | contig 86824 bp, 84 predicted proteins | sample NGEPerA_FD_184508 | JGI IMG/M metagenome (GOLD analysis project Ga0209483, IMG submission 184508) | Arctic peat soil microbial communities from the Barrow Environmental Observatory site, Barrow, Alaska, USA - NGEE PermafrostL2-A... | ecosystem: Environmental > Terrestrial > Soil > Wetlands >... | reverse complement strand
CGTTACGAGTGTTAGCGCCACAGCTTCAGAGCCACCGCTCTCAAATCGAGCGGGTGGCAAGGGGGCCGCCTTCAAGATATCGAGCCAATTGCCTCGCCCTTCAATCCCCGACTTCTGCAACAAAATCATCCAAAAGCGGACATCCGGCTTTGGCGAGCAACTGCACTACTCCGCGACTCGCCTCGTCGGCGAATTCAAGACTGACGGCTGAAATTCAATCAGCCCAGTGCGCGATTCAGATTTTGAAACGAGCACGGACATTGCGAGCATGCGACAAGTAGCGTCTGAAATGTCTAACAAGGAACCACTTTTGTCTAAGTGCTTGATTCTAATGGTGCCCAGGGGCGGAATCGAACCACCGACACTGCGATTTTCAATCGCATGCTCTACCAACTGAGCTACCTGGGCGCCAATTCCGCTCGACGTGAGCGGGCGAGCGGAGCGCCGCGCGTTATAAAGGCCCCTCTCCGCACTGTCCAGAACGGCTCGCCGTCTAGGGATTAACCCCGATAGCGGCGCGGAACCGGTCTTTGAGAACGACCCCGTCGCGCTCGGGCAGGACGCGCGGCGGATCGTCCGCGGCGATCAGCACGCGGGCAAACAACGTCTCGCGCAAGTCTTTCAGCCGGGCGGCGAGGTCGGCCAAGGCGGCCTCATCGCGCACGTCGAGGCATGGCCCGATGCCGCAAGCGCGCGCCACGCCGAGCAGATCGACGCCGCCCTGCGTGTGGCTCGGCTGCATGCCGGTTTCGCCATAGACGCCGTTGTCGAACACGATGACGGCGAGATTGGGCGGCTGCTGGATGCCGATGGTGGCGAGTCCGCCCATCCCCATCAGCATTTCGCCATCGCCGGTAATAACCGCGACGCGCTTTTCGGGCTGCGCCAGCGCCAGGCCCAGCCCGATCATGGCAGCGCCGCCCATCGCGCCCCAGAGATAGAAATCGCGGTCGTTGGGACCGGCGGCTGCCGCATCCCAGGTGGTCGAGCCAAGCCCCGGCACGACCAGCAAGTCGTCGCGGCGGCCGGCTAGCAGCGTCGCCATTGCGGCACGGCGCTCAAGTCTGCCCTCACTCATTTGGTCCAGACCTTCTTGCCGATCAATTGCTGCGACAGGATCACCGCGCCGATGCGCTCGTCGCCGAATACGTGCTGCATCGCGCGCTCGGCCGCGCCCTCGACCTCGTCCGGCGTTTGCGCGCGGTAGACCTGCGCCTCGCACAGTTTGAGCACCGGATCGACGATCGATCCCATCGGCACCTGCCACGGGTTAAATTCTTCCCACTCGCCGCGCATGGTGATGATCATCAACAACGGAAACCGGCAGGACCGCGCCAGCGACAGCATATTGATGCAATTGCCGAGCCCGCTCGACTGCATCAGCAGCGCGGCCCGCTCGCCGCCGAGCCAGGCGCCGGCCGCCAGCGCCACGCCCTCTTCTTCGGTGGTGAGAACCACGTCGCGAATTTGCGCATCGGCGCGGCAGCGCTCGATCAGCCGCGAATGACCGGCGTCGGGCACGTAGCCGACCTGGCGGATATCGGCGTGCTTGAGCGTCGCGAACAAACGGTCGGGCCAATCGACGGTCATGGTTTTTCGTCCGCGTCGCCGTCGGCCGGACGCTCGCCATCCTCGTCTTCGTCGTCCTTCACCGGCACCGCATAGACGCCGCTGAGCCAGCGATTGAGATCGATGTCGGCGCAACGTTTCGAGCAGAACGGCTTGAACGCCTGCTCGGCCGCCTTGCCGCAGATAGGGCATCTAGCGGCGGGGGTTTTGCGGTCGATTTCGTTCATCACGTCGCGTTGAGCCAGCCGAAGCGGATCGGGTAGCCCTCGCCGCCCAGCAAGCTCATGGTCTCGTACAGCGGCAGCCCGACCACGTTGCTGTAGGAGCCGACGATCTTGACGATGAAGGTGCCGGCGATGCCCTGCGCCGCATAACCGCCGGCCTTGCCGCGCCACTCGCCCGACGCAAGATAAGATTCGATGTCCTCATCCGACAATCTTTTGAAACGAACGCGCGTTTCCACCAGGCGCTGGCGGAACGCCTCCTTCGGCGTGACCAGGCAGATCGAGGTATGGACGCGGTGATTGCGCCCCGACAGCAGGCGCAGGCACTGCGCCGCCTCGTCGAGCAATTCGGCCTTGGGCAAAATACGCCGACCGACCGCGACCACCGTGTCGGCGGCGAGGATGAAGGCGCCGCGCAGTTCATCGTCGAGCTTGACGTTGGCGAGCGCCACTTCCGCCTTGCTGCGCGCCAGCCGGTTGGCATGGGCGCGCGGGATCTCGCCGCGGTGCGGGCTTTCGTCGATATCCGCGGGCTTGAGCGCATCCGGCTCGATGCCCGCCTGATTGATCAAAGCGAGCCGGCGCGGCGATCCGGAAGCGAGCACGAATTTGGGCCGGCCGATCATCTGGATTGCGGCGCCGATAAAGGGGTTAAACCGTTGCGAATGCGCGCGGAAACTAGCGGAACGGGGCTGGTTTCACAACTCATTCATTGCCGCCCCCCAAGCCGCCGAAACGCGCGCGGATGCGCGCCATCAGTTCATCGCGCAGCTGCCGGTAAGCGTCGAGCCGCTGCTCGCGGTTGCCCTCAATCGCGGTCGGGTCGACCGTCGGCCAGTATTCGACTCGCGCCGTATTGCTGCCGCTCAAGGCCATCGCCTTGTGGTGCGCGGGCGGCGACAGCGTCACGATCAGATCGAAATTGAGTCCTTCCAGGTCTTCCAGTTCCTCGAAGGTCATCGGCTTGTGCCGCGCGATATCGATGCCGATCTCCTCCATGGCGGTGACTGCGAACGGATCGAGCTCGCCTTTCTGCACGCCCACCGACGCGACAGTGACGGCCTGCCCGAAAAACTGCTGCATCAGGCCCGCGGCCATCGGCGAACGCACCGCGTTCATGCCGCAGGCGAACAGCACGGCCCGGGGGCGTGATTGTCGCTCTGATGGGGCCAAGCCTCAGCCCTTCCAGTGCAACACGCAGATCAAGGTGAAGAGACGGCGCGCGGTGTCGATATCGACTTTCACTTTTTCCTTGAGCCGCTCCATTAAAATGCGCGAACCGTCGTTGTGGATGGCGCGCCGGCCCATGTCGATGGCCTCGATTTTGTCGGGCGTCGCGGTGCGGATCGCCGCATAATAGCTGTCGCAGATGATGTAGTAGTCCTTGACGATGCGGCGCAGCGGAGAGAGCGAAAACAAATGCGCGATCACCGGCGTGCCGTCCTGCTGGCGGATGTCGAACACCAGCCGGTTGCCGTTGACGCTCAGATGCAGCGTATAGGGACCGCCGCTGTGGCCGATCGGTGCGAAGGAATTCTGCTCGAGCAGATCGTAGATCGCGACTTCGCGCTCGTGTTCGACATCTTCGTTCGCGCGGCCGATCGATTCCTCGTCGAGTGTGACGGAAATCAGGCGCTGCTTCATCGCAGCCGGCGTTGCTTTCGCCGGGCTCATTTCGGATTGAGGCGGATCGACACCGAGCGGGCATGGGCGGACAACCCCTCGGCTTCGCCGAGCGCAATCGCGGCGGGGCCGAGCGCACGCAATTGGTCGGGCCCGCATTTGAGGAGCGAGGTACGCTTCATGAAGTCGAGTACGCCGAGGCCCGACGAAAAGCGCGCCGAGCGCGCCGTCGGCAACACGTGGTTGGAGCCGGCGATATAGTCGCCGATCGCCTCCGGCGTGTGCGCGCCGATGAAGATGGCGCCGGCGTTGCGGATTTTCGAAACCAGCGCTTCGGCATTCTCGGCGGCGATCTCGAGATGCTCGGGCGCCAATTGGTCCACCAGCGCGACGGCGTCGGCCAGTTTCGCAACGGTGATGATGGCGCCGAAATCGCGCCACGACGCGCCGGCAATTTTGGCGCGCGGCAGCGTCTTGATTTGCGCGTCCACCGCCTTCTCGACCTGCGCGGCGAGCGCAGCGTCGTCGGTGATCAGGACCGATTGCGCGCTGACGTCATGCTCGGCCTGCGCCAGCAAATCGGCCGCGATCCAATCAGCATTGCCGGTTTTGTCGGCGAGAATGAGCACTTCCGACGGGCCGGCGATCATGTCGATGCCGACCTGGCCAAACACCTGGCGCTTGGCGGCCGCCACATAGGCATTGCCCGGTCCGACGATTTTGGCGACCGGCGCAATGGTTTCGGTGCCGTAGGCAAGTGCTGCAACCGCCTGCGCGCCGCCGATGCGATAAATCTCGTGCACGCCGGCGAGCTTGGCCGCCGCCAGCACCAAAGGCGACAGCTTGCCGTCCGGCGCCGGCACCACCATCACCAGCCGCTGGCAACCGGCGACCTTGGCCGGCACCGCGTTCATCAGCACCGATGACGGATAGGCCGCGGTGCCGCCCGGCACATAAAGACCGACGGCCTCGATCGCGGTCCACTTCGCGCCCATCTCGACACCGAGCGCGTCGGTGAAGCGCTCGTCTTTCGGCTTTTGGCGCAGGTGATAGGCCTCGATGCGGTCGCGCGCGAGCTTGAGCGCGGCCAGCGCCTCGGCGTTACAGGATATCTCTGCCACATCGATCTCGGCCTGCGGCACGCGCATGCTGACCTTTGCCAGATCGAGGCGATCGAATTCGAGCGTCAACTGCAACAGCGCGCGGTCACCGTAGGTCTTCACCTCATCGACGATATGGCGGACGCGCTGCTCCACGTCCTGCGCCGCCTCGCGCTTCACGCCCAGGAAGGCGCGGATACGCTCGGAAAAATCGGCACTTTGGCTATCCAGTCGAAGCGGCATGGCCGTGTCCCGTCAGGTGGTGACAGGTCAATGGGTGATGCGCGCGGTCGCGTCAACCCTCTGGCCACAGACAAACAAAAGGCCCCGCCGCGAGGCGGAGCCTTGTCGCCAAGCGGCGCGTAGAGCTTACTTTTTCTTATGGTGGCGGTGGTGCCGGTGATGCATTTTCATCGGGGTGTAGTCGCACGGCAGCACGCAGACGCCGCCGCCCACCATGGTGCAGGCGGTAATACCCGAGGTGCACATCGCCGGTGCGCCGAGCTTGATGCAGGTGCAACCGAGTTCGGCTTTGGCCGGCGCGCCAGTGAACATTGCGGCGCCCGCCAGCAGCCCCGCCAATACGATAATTTTGCGCATGGGATCATCCCTGTTGGAGAAACCGCGCCACTACGCCACTGGAACTTTGAAATATCAAGCGGTCCCGGGCGGGACCCGCGCATTTATTGTTGCTGCACCGCGCTCAGCGGCGGCCGGACACGGGCGGATTGTCGTCGCCGACGGCATGGACTGGGCGGGTTGTGGTGGTCCAAGAGGGGCCGAGATCGGCCAATTCGGCTTCCAGGCACTCGACCTCCAGCCGCAAAGCGGGGCCGCCCGAAAAGGTGATGGTCACCACGCCGGACGGCGCATCGGTTTCGGAAAACTCGACCGCCAGCAGGTTGAGCACCGCATCCTGGCCGGCGGGGTTCAGGTCTCGGCATTTGCAGGAGAGCACCCGCTCGAATCGCAACGCCGCCCGCCGCCTGCGGTATTCTGGCTCGGCGGACTGGGCGCCTTCCCAGTCGAAGCGGTTGAGCGCCACAACAAGTCGTTTCTCATGCGGTCGCCACAGCACGTCGGAGACCTTGGCCACCGCGTCCTGCAGGTGGGTGGAGACGACCTCAAGGTCCTCCTCGTCGAGGACGACAAATTTGAGCTGGTCCATGGCCGACTGCGCTCCCGGTCCTTGCGTAATTAGGCAAGGGCCCGGGGCAGCGCAAGACGGTCAGAATGCCGGGTCGAGACCGGCGGCTTTCCAGCGCGGGCGGGTGGCGGGATCGGTAAGCGCTTTGAGGAAGGCCGCGGCACCATCAGGGAACTTGGCCGCCTTATGGATCGCCGCCGTGTACGTATTGGCGTTGTGCAACTCGCCCGGCAGCAGGCCGACCACCTTGAGACCCTTCACCGGCAGCGCTTCGCTGATGAAGGTGGTGCCGATCTCGGCGCGCTTCTCGGCGATCTTGGTCGAGACATCGAGGCCGCCCTTGCACAGCACCGCCTTGGCGTTCACGGCATCGGCGATGCCGAGCCTCTCGAGCATCGCGGCGAACATGATGCCGCCAGAGCCGCCCGCCTTCGGATCGGTATAGGCGACTGACTTCGCATTGAGCAGCGCCTGCTTGAAGGCCTCGACGGTCGAAATATCGGGCGATGGCGCAGCCTCCGGCACGATCACGCCGGTAACGGTGCGGCCGAGGTTTTTCGCGCTACCGCCGACAACAAGGCCGAGCTTCTCGAGTTCGGCGATGATCGATTCCGACACGATCACCAGATCGGCTGTTGCACCATTGATGATACGCTCGCGTTGCGCGAAGGCGGTGGCGAAGGTGATGTCGAGCGTGTTGCCGCTGGCGCGTTCGAACTCGGGGCCGAGCGTGTCCACCATGGACTTTACCGCGCCGGCGCTCAGCACTTTGATTTCGGCCACTGCAAAGACTCCAGGGGTTACGCGCTAATCCGCTCGATCGCCGCGCCGCAGCGCGCGAGCTTGTCCTCGACCCGCTCGAAGCCGCGGTCGAGATGGTAGACGCGGTTGACCATGGTTTCGCCCTGCGCAGCGAGCCCCGCGATCACCAGCGACACCGAGGCGCGCAAATCGGTGGCCATCACCGGCGCGCCGGTGAGATGCTTGACGCCTTCGATGGTGGCGCTTTCGCCGTCAAGGTGAATATGCGCGCCGAGCCGCACCAGCTCCTGCACATGCATGAAGCGGTTTTCGAAAATCGTCTCGGTAATGCGCGAGATGCCGCCGGCCCGCGTCATCAGCGCCATCAGTTGCGCCTGCAGATCGGTGGGAAACCCCGGGAACGGCGCGGTCGACACCTCGACCGGCGCCAGATCCGTGCCGTTGCGGGTGACGCGGATGCCTTCGTTGATCGGCGTGATGACGGTGCCGGTTTGCGCCAGCACGTCGAGCGCCGACTGCAGCAGTTCGGGTCGCGCATTTTGCAGCAGCACATCGCCGCCGGTCATCGCCACCGCCATCGCATAGGTGCCGGTCTCGATGCGGTCGGGCAGCACCGCGTGGCGCGCGCCATGCAATTTCGCCACGCCCTCTACCACGATGCGCGCGGTGCCGGCGCCTGAAATCCTGGCGCCCATTTTATTCAGGCAGTCGGCGACGTCGCCGATCTCGGGCTCGCGCGCCGCGTTTTCGATCACCGTGGTGCCCTGCGCCATCGCGGCCGCCATCATCGCGGTGTGCGTGCCGCCGACGGTCACCTTGGGAAAATTGATCTCGCCGCCGCGCAGGCCCTTTTTCGCGCGGGCGATGACGTAGCCACCCTCGATTTCGATCTCGGCGCCCAGTTTCTCCAGCGCCATGATCAGCAGATCAACCGGGCGCGTGCCGATGGCGCAGCCGCCCGGCATCGAGACCTTGGCCTCGCCCATGCGCGCCAGCAGCGGCGCCACCACCCAGAAGCTCGCCCGCATCTTGGACACCAGATCGTAGGGCGCGGTGGTGTCGACGATATGCTTGGCCGAGATATGGATGGTGCGGCCGGAATTGGGATCGTCGCCCGGCCGTTTGCCGGCGATCATGACGTCGACGCCGTGATTGCCGAGGATGCGTTGAAGCAGAATGACGTCGGCGAGCCGCGGCACGTTCTCGAGAATCAACGTGTCCTCGGTGAGCAGGCTCGCGATCATCAGCGGCAGGGTGGCGTTCTTGGCGCCCGATATCGGGATCGTTCCGTTGAGGCGCTGCCCGCCGATAATGCGTATCCGGTCCATGCTCGCCCCGCCTCTACCCTAGCGTATCGGAAGATTACCACCCTCGCCGGGCAAATACGGCGAAAGTCGGACTTCAGCTACCCTTAGCGGGTTCAGGCGCGTTGCGCTGGCGTTCCTGCGCTTTGCGGCGGCGCAGGTTTTCCCGCAACGCCGCCGCGAGCCGCGCGGCGCGGCCCGCGGGCTTTTTGGGTTGCTTGTCATCCTCGCGCTTGCCGGTCATGGCGTCATTATCGGCCAGCCGCGCGCTATCGCAAGTTCAGCCTAAAAGCAGCCTTTGCCTTGCGCCGGTAGGGGCCGTTATGGCAGTTTCCGCCGCGTTCGCGCCGCCCGCCACGGGCCCCGCGCCTTTCGCTGCCGTAGCTCAGTGGTAGAGCACCTCATTGGTAATGAGGAGGTCCACAGTTCAATCCTGTGCGGCAGCACCATTCGCCATTTTCAAGAAGTTTGGGCGGTCCGCTCAAGCGGTGGCTGCGAGCGCCCGCTGCGGCGCCGCCGGTTCGCGCCCGACCACGTCGGCATAGTCCGCGATCGGCTTGGGCCGGCCGATGAAATAGCCCTGGATCTCGTTGCACGATTCGGCAGCGAGGAACTTGAGCTGTTCGGCGGTCTCGACGCCCTCCGCCACCACCGGCAGACTGAGGCCGCGCCCGAGCCCGATCACCGCGCGCACGATGGCGGCGGCCTGTTGGCTGTGCGTGAGATTGGAGATGAAGGACCGGTCGATCTTGATCTTGTCGAACGGGAACGACTGCAAATAGGACAGCGACGAATAGCCGGTGCCGAAATCGTCCATCGCGATCCGCACCCCGAGGTTTTTCAGCCGGCGCAGGATCGCCACCGCGCGATTGAAGTCGCCGATCAGCACGCCTTCGGTGATCTCCAGTTCGAGCCGCGCCGGCGCCAGGCCGGTTTCCAGCAGCACCTGGTGCACTAGCTGGGCGAGGTCGCCGTGCTGGAATTGCACCGGCGACAGATTGATGGCGATGCGCAGCGACCGCGGCCACGACGCCGCCTCGCGGCAGGCCGTGCGCAAGACCCATTCGCCGAGCTGCATGATGATGCCGCTCTCCTCGGCCAGCGGGATGAAGGTGCCGGGCGGCACCATGCCCTGACGCGGATGATGCCAGCGCACCAGCGCCTCGAAGCCGGTGACCTCGCCGTCGATATGCGCCTGCGGTTGATAGTGCAGCGTGAGTTCGTCGCGGACGATAGCGGTGCGCAAATCCTGTTGCAGCGCACGCTTTTCACGCAGTTGCTGGTCCATCGCCGGTTCGAAGAAACGGATCGACCCGCGCGCTTCCGATTTGGCGCGGGACAAGGCGGCATCCGCATTGGAAGTCAGGGTCGCCCCGTCGGCGCCATCCTGAGGAAAGATCGCGATGCCGATGGTCAGCCCCACGCGCAGCGGCTGGCCGTCAATATCGATGTCGGTATCGAACGCGGCGCTCAGCCGCTCGGCCAAGGCTTCGGCAGTCGCCGGCTGCGGACCGGTCGGCGTGATAATGGTGAATTCATCGCCGCCAACCCGGGCCAGGAATGCTCCTTGACCGGCGGTTTCCAGCCGGCGCGCCACCTCGGCCAGAAGCGTGTCGCCGACCGAATGGCCGAACACGTCGTTGACCGCCTTGAAGCGATCGAGATCGATGCAGAGCACCGCAAAATTTTCTTTCGACAGCGTCGCAAGATCGAGCGTGGCAGCAAGACATGAATTGAACGCCGCGCGGTTCGGCAAGTCAGTCAGCGAATCGTGATGCGCCATATGCGCGATACGCTGTTCGTGGCGCTTGCGGTCGGTGAGGTCGCGGATCAAGCTGATGAGATATTGCGGCTCGCCATCCGTCCCTATCACCGGCAACCGCGTCGCGGTGACGATACGGGTGCCGTTTCCGGGTGTGGCGATCGTGTGCTCGTCTAAAACAATGGATTTTCCGAGCGCGATGATTTTTCTGTCTTCCGCTTCGATCTTTTTTGCACTCACCAGCGGCATGACTTCGGCGGCGGTCTTGTTGAGCATCGCACTCCGATCGACACCCAGAAGTTTTTCGGCCGCGTTGTTGATCAGCAAGTACCGCAGCTCGGGAATATCCTTCACGATGATCGGCGACGGCACGTTCTCGATGATGGTATTGAGGAACGAGCGGGCCTGCTCCAGTTCGCGTTCGTCGCGCTTGTGATCGGTGACGTCATTGATGGCGCTGATAAGATATTGCGGCTTGCCGTCGGGGCCCATGACCGGCATGCGTGTTGCCGTAGCGATGCGCGTGCCGTTTCCGGGTGTGACGACGGCATGCTCGTCGAGAAAGGTGATTTCGCCCGACTCGATTGCCTTTTGATCTTCGCCTTCGATCAACTGAGCGCTGGCTTTCTGCAATACGTCGCTGGTGGCTTTGCCGATGATCGCTGCACGATCCAGACCGAAATATTTTTCGGCGGCGCGGTTGATCAGAAGATACTTCAGACTCGGGATGTCTTTCACAATGATCGGCGACGGAACATGCTCGATGATGGTGTTGAGAAACGAGCGGGTCTGATCGAGTTCGCGTTCGGCCTTTTTGCGCTCGGTGATGTCTTCATGCATTGCCACCCAGCCGCCACCTTCGATCGGCTGATTGACCACCGCGATCGTGCGGCCGTCGTTCAATTCAATATTGAGGGTGAAGGTCTTGCCTTGCTTGAGCGCCACGCGCAGTTCGCGGTCGTAGCGTTCGGCATCGAGCGGGAACGTTCCCGATTCGATACGTGCATCAAGCAGATCGCGGATCGTACAGCCGTGCCAAATGCGCTTCGGATCGATGCTGTACATCGTCCGATAGCGTTCATTCCAGACCAGTAGCCGGTTCTGCGCATCGAACATGCACAGTCCCTGGATCATGTTGTTGAGTGCGCCGTCGAGGCGCATATTCTGCTCACTGAGCTTGCGTTTGATGTGCCAGCCCGATATCGCTCCGGTGAAACACACACCGAGCAATGAACCTACAACGACCGCCAATGCGATCGACAGCGATGTCAGCGGCTGCGAATAGGCATCGACGGCTTCCGCCGCCATCAGAGCGACGACAAAGCCGAGCGCGCCGGCGAAAATGACAAGCCGCCAGTGGCTATACGAGCCCAGAGATTTCAAGGTTCGACGCATAACTCCACACTCGGGCCGCTCGTCGTGCATGCCCTATGACGATTAATTCCAATAACTTACGGGGTGCGGTTGTGCAGCCGCGTTAATTTTCACGCTCCCAAATTGCGATTTGGCAGTTAATGCTACGAAGATGTGAAAGCGATTGCGACAATTTGTGCGAAAATCGCGTTTGGCGGAACCGGTTACCGCGGCTTGAGAAACGCGAAATCGCAGCCTTGATCGGCGCCGAGGATTTCCTGGGCATAAAGCTTGGAATAGCCGCGCTCGGGTTTCTCGACCGAGGGCTTAGCCGCCGCAGCGCGGCGCTTGAGTTCCGCGTCGTCGACGGCGAGTTCGATGCGGCGATTCTTGACTGACAGCCGGATGCGGTCGCCATTGCGCACCAGGCCGAGCGGCCCGCCGGAGGCGCTGTCGGGCGTCACGTGGAGTATGATGGTACCGAAGGCCGTACCGCTCATGCGCGCATCAGACACCCGCACCATATCTTTGACGCCCTTGGTCGCGAGCTTCTTGGGGATCGGCAGATAGCCGGCCTCGGGCATGGCCGAGGCCGAATGCGGCCCGGCATTTTGCAACACCAGAATATCCTTGGGCTCTACATCGAGGTTAGGGTCGTCGATGCGCGCGGCAAGATCGACGAGCGAGGAAAACACCACCGCCCTGCCCTCGATCTCGAACAGATTGGAGTCCGCCGCCGAGCGTTTGAGAATCGCGCCCTGCGGGGCCAGATTGCCGAACAGCGCAACCAGTCCGCCTTGCGGCTCCAATGGCTTGTTGCGCTCGGCGATGATGGTGCGATCGATCCAGCCGTCGCTGTCATGCTTGAGACGTTCGCCCAGGGTCTCGCCGGTCACCGTCATGACATCGAGATGCAGCAGGTCCTTCATTTCCCGCATCAAAGCGCCCATGCCGCCGGCCGCGAAGAAGTCCTCCATGTAGCCGTTGCCGACCGGCTTCAAGTTCACCAGCACCGGCGTGGTGTCGGACAGTTCATTGAGACGTTGCAGCGACACCGGCACGCCGGCGCGCCCCGCAATCGCCGTCAGATGAATGATGGCATTGGTGGAGCCGCCGATCGCCAACAGCACGCGCAGCGCGTTCTCCACCGACTTGGTGTTAATGATGCGCTCGGGCGTGAGTTGCGAGCCGATCAGCTTGACCGCCAGGGCGCCGGTCGCTTCCGCCGCGCGCAAACGATCGGCATGCACGGCCGGGATCGCGGCGGTGCCCGGCAGGATCATGCCGAGCGCCTCGGCGATGCAGGCCATGGTCGAGGCCGTTCCCATCACCGCGCAAGTGCCGGCGGTGGTGGCGAGCTTGCCTTCGACTTCGGAGATTTCTTTATCATCGACCTTGCCGGCGCGGTATTGCGCCCAGAACCGGCGGCAATCGGTACAGGCGCCGAGCCGCTCGCCGCGATGGCGCCCGGTCATCATCGGGCCCGCGACCAGCATCACCGCGGGCCTGCCGGCCGAGACCGCGCCCATCAATTGCGCCGGCACGGTCTTGTCGCAGCCGCCCATCAGCACCACCGCGTCCATGGGCTGCGCACGCACCATTTCTTCGGTGTCCATCGACATCAAATTGCGGAATTTCAGGCTGGTCGGATTGAGAAACACCTCGCCAAGCGAAATGGTCGGAAACTCGATCGGCAGGGCGCCGGCGGCGAGAACGCCGCGTTTGACGGCATCGAGCAGCTCGGGAAAATGCCGGTGGCAATTGTTGAAGCCCGAGCCGGTATAGGCGATGCCGACCACCGGCTTTTCCAGCATGGCGCGGGAATAGCCCATCGACTGGGCGAACGAGCGCCGCAGATAAAGCGAGAAATCGCCGTCGCCGTAATTGGTCAGGCCGTTGGCGATGCCGGTCGGTTTTTTGCTCATGCGGCACTCTTTTGCAGCCACGACAGGCCGGATGCAAGCCATAGCGACACGGGGTGCTCGGTAACGCGTTGCGCTCGAAAACATGCCGACCGTGCCGTTGATCTGGCGCAAGGCGGCAAATTGGAATTCGACCAACTCTTGCCTCGACAAACCCCCTAGAACCCTTCTAAAAAAGGGACCAAGCGGGGCGCCAAAGCAGAATAATCGCATGGATTACAACGCCTTTTTCACGTCGGCCCTGGACAAATTGCGCGACGAACGCCGCTACCGGGTGTTCGCCGACCTCGAACGCATCGCCGGCCGCTTCCCGCACGCGCTGTGGCATTCGCCGGAAGGCGCGCGCGAGGTCGTGATCTGGTGCTCGAACGACTATCTCGGCATGGCGCAGCATCCCAAGGTGATCGGCGCCATGGTCGATGTCGCCGCCCGCATGGGAACCGGCGCCGGCGGCACGCGCAATATCGCCGGCACCAATCATCCGCTGGTCGAACTGGAGCGCGAACTCGCCGACCTGCACGGCAAGCCGGCCGCGCTGGTGTTCACCTCGGGCTATGTCTCGAATGAAACCGGCATCGCCACCATCGCCAAGCTGTTGCCGAATTGCCTACTGCTGTCCGACGCGCTCAACCACAACTCGATGATCGAAGGCGTGCGCCAGGCCGGCTGCGAGAAACAGATCTGGCGGCATAATGACGTGGCGCATCTTGAGGAATTACTGAAGGCAGCCGGGCCGGACCGTCCGAAGCTGATCGTGTTCGAAAGCCTCTATTCGATGGACGGCGATGTCGCGCCGGTACACGCAATCTGCGATCTGGCCGAGCGCTATGGCGCCATGACCTATGTCGACGAAGTGCATGCGGTCGGCATGTACGGACCGCGCGGCGGCGGCATCGCCGAGCGTGAGAATGCCATGGCGCACATCGACGTGATCGAGGGCACGCTGGCCAAGGCGTTCGGCTGCCTCGGCGGCTACATCGCGGCCAGCAAGAATCTTGTGGACGCCGTGCGCTCCTATGCGCCGGGCTTTATCTTTACCACAGCTCTGCCGCCCGCGATTTGCGCGGCGGCAACCGCCGCCATTCGCCACCTGAAAACATCGAGCTGGGAGCGCGAGCGCCACCAGGATCGCGCCGCGCGAGTCAAAGCCGTGCTCAATGCCGCGGGACTTCCCGTGATGCCGAGCGCAACGCACATCGTGCCGGTTCTCATTGGCGATGCGAAAAAATGCAAAGCCGCGAGCGACCTGCTGCTGGCCGAGCACGGCATCTATATCCAACCGATCAACTATCCGACCGTGCCGCGCGGCATGGAACGCCTGCGCATCACGCCATCGCCCTATCACGACGACGCGCTTATCGACGCTCTCGCCGAAGCTCTGGTCGATGTCTGGGAGCGGCTCGAACTGCCGACCCGCAAGCAGGCGATCGCCGCGGAATAAATCAATCGCCGGACAGCGATTTCATCCGCCGCGCGTGGCGGTGCGCCAATAGCGGCATGAACAGCGACACCAGGAAGATGCGCACCAGATGGTGCGCGCCGACATAGACCGGGTCGAGATTGAGCGCGAGCGCGAGCAGCATCATGGCATCGACCGCGCCGGGCGCGTAGGCGATCATCACCTCGGCGATCGGCAAGTGCAGAATGCCGACCAGCCCCGCCGCGAACACCGCGGTCACCGCCACCGCCACCGCGAACGAGCCGACCGCGGCGCCGATGAAGTTCGCCAGCAGACGCAACGGCGTGTTGGCGAAACGCGAGCCGGTCACGGCGCCGAACGCAATCATCACCGTGTTGACCACCCACCACGGCATCACCACGTGGATGAAGCCGCTGCCGTGCAGCGCCGCCGAGGTCAGCATGGCGCCGAACATCAGCCCGCCCGGAAAGCCAACGCGAAAGGCGGCGGTCGAGGCGGCGGTCGAGGCGGCAATGAGGATCGTCAGTTCGCCGAGCAGCGCGGGATCGAACGGCCCGCCGACGCTGCGAGTGGCGTGACCGACCAGGCCGAACAGCGACAAACCCGCCGGCAGGCCGACCGCGATGATCACCACGCGCGTGGTCTGCACGATGGCGATGGCGCGGATGTCGGCGTTGAGTTCGGTGGCAAGCCCCATCACCTGCGACAGGCCGCCGGGCGCCGCGGCGAGATAGGCGGTGACGGTGTCGCAGCCGTGCACGACGCGCAGATATTGCGCGCCGGTGACGCTGATGCAGACCATCGCCACGATAAGCGCGGCGACGCTCAGCGGATAGGCGGTGATGCCATTGAGCGTCGACGGCGTAACCACAGCGCCGAGCGAAATGCCGATCAGCACCAGAAGCACGCGCACCAGCGCCGACGGCATCAGCATCGGCCGGCCGGCCAGCGAAGCGGCGGCGACCGCAAGAATGGAGCCCGATAGAAAACCGGCGGGCACGCCCAGCAGGCCGAGCGTCAGGCCACCACCGGCCGCAAAGGCCAAGGTTTCCGCGAGCTGGCGGCCCACAGCGATGCGGTCTATGGCGGGAGGCGGTGACAAGTGCGGGAGGCTTTCGCGGAATTGGATGCTTACCCGACAATGGACCTGAAGGCCATTGTGGCCTAAAAAGGATAAAATCCTTGAGGCTCCGGGGCTTAGCCTCGATCTGGAGTGCGTATGCTGCAAGGCTGGGTCGTCATCGCGGTTGCGCTTGGCTACATCGGCCTGCTGTTCCTGGTGGCGAGCTACGGGGACCGAAGCCGCAAGCTTAGCGGTGGCGGTCTTGCGCGCGGCGGCCGCGCCCGGCTGCTGATCTATCCGCTGTCGCTGGCGATTTATTGCACGTCGTGGACCTTCTTCGGCTCGGTCGGCTCGGCGTCGCGCACCGGCTACGAGTTTCTGACGATCTATATCGGCCCCGTGCTGATGATCGGCCTGTTCTCGCCGCTGCTGGTGCGGATCGTGCGGCTGGCCAAGGCGCAGAACATCACCTCGATCGCCGATTTCATCGCCGCGCGCTACGGTAAGGGCCAAGCGGTCGCAGCCACGGTCGCGCTGATCGCGATCGTCGGCACGGTTCCCTACATCGCGCTCCAGCTCAAGGCGGTGTCGGCCTCGCTCGAGACCATCCTCGCGCACATCACGCCGGTCGCCGGCATTACCGGGCCGTTGCTCGGCGACATCGCGCTGTTCGTGGCGCTGTCGATGGCGACCTTCGCGGTGCTGTTCGGCACCCGTCATATCGACGCCACCGAGCATCAGGACGGCTTGATGCTGGCGGTCGCGACCGAGTCGATTGTCAAGCTGTTCGCCTTTCTGGCGGTTGGCATTTTCGTAACGTTCTGGATGTTCGGGGGCCCAAACGCCCTGTACGAGGCGGCGACGCAACACGTGCAGACCGCCGGCCTGTTCACGCGCGAGCCGCCGTTTGGCACCCTGTTCGCCACCACGCTGTTGTCGTTCGTGGCGATCATTTTGCTGCCGCGGCAATTTCATGTCGCGGTGGTCGAGAACAACAACGAGCGCGAAATCAAGCGCGCCGCCTGGCTGTTTCCGCTTTATCTGGTGGCGATCAATCTCTTTGTCGTGCCGATTGCACTCGCCGGCCTGCTGACCTTCCCGGCCGGCACAATCGACAGCGATATGTTCGTGCTGGCGCTGCCGCTGCACGCCGGCTCCAACACGCTCACCATCGCCGCTTTCGTCGGCGGATTGTCGGCCGCCACCGCCATGGTGATCGTCGAGTCGGTGGCGCTGTCGATCATGGTGTCGAACGACCTGATCATGCCGCTGGTGCTGCAGCGACGCGCGGCGCTGGATCAGCGCCGCGGCAATGTCGGCTCGCTGCTGCTCACGGTGCGGCGCATGGCGATCTTCGGCATCTTGCTGCTGGCCTATCTTTATTACCGCACCGCCGGCGACGCTCAGCTCGCCTCGATCGGCTTGCTGTCATTCGCGGCGGTCGCGCAACTGGCGCCGGCGTTTTTCGGCGGCCTGTTCTGGCGGCGCGCCACCGCCGGCGGCGCCATCGCCGGTATGACCGCGGGCATCCTGGTGTGGGCCTATACGCTGCTGCTGCCAAGCTTCGCGGACATCGGCATCATCAGCCAGTACATCCTGACCAACGGTCCCTGGCATATCGCTGCGCTGCGGCCGCAAAATCTGTTCGGGCTCGATCTGCCGCCTTTGGTGCACGGCGTGGTCTGGAGCCTGGCGATCAATTTCGTTTGCTATATCGGCTTCTCGCTGCGCCGCATGCCGACCTCGATCGAGCAGTTGCAGGCCAACGTGTTCGTGCCGTCGGATCTCGCGCCGATCGCGCCGAGCTTCCGGCTGTGGCGCTCTTCGGTGACGGTCGAAGAACTCACCACCACGGTGGCGCGCTACCTCGGCGAAGAGCGCACCCGCTCGGCGTTCGAAAGCTTTGCCGGCACGCACCGCATCACGCTCGAGCCCAAGGACGAGGCCGACTTCCGGCTGGTGCGCCACGCCGAACACATTTTGGCCTCGGCGATCGGCGCGGCGTCGTCGCGGCTGGTGCTCTCACTACTGCTGCGCAAACGCACGGTGTCGACCAAGGCGGCCCTCAAGCTGCTCGACGACGCCAACGCTGCGATCCAGTACAACCGCGAGGTCCTGCAGACCGCGCTCGATCACGTGCGCCAGGGCATCGCGGTGTTCGGCAAAGATTTGCAATTGATCTGCTGGAACCGGCAGTTCGGCGAAATCCTCGATCTGCCGCCGAATTTGCTGCGGGTCGGCAGCGGGCTTGCCGACATCCTGCACTTCAACGGCACGCGCAGCGACGTCGCCCCCGACAAAATCGACGATTTCGTGCAGACCCAGATCGAGCGCTACGTTTCGGGCCGCGCGCCATTCCTGGAACGCTTCGCCGCGCCCGACGTGGTGATCGAGGTGCGCGCCAACCACATGCCGGACGGCGGCATCGCCACCACCTTTACCGACATCACGCCGAGCGTCGAAGCGGCCGAGGCGCTGGAACGCGCCAACGAGACGCTAGAACACCGCGTGCGCGAGCGCACCGAGGAGCTCACGCGGCTGAACGCCGCGCTGGCGCTTGCTAAAGGCGAAGCCGACGCCGCCAATATTTCCAAGACCAAGTTCCTGGCGGCGGCGAGCCACGACATCTTACAGCCGCTCAACGCGGCGCGGCTCTACGTCACCAGCCTGATCGAGCGCCAGAGCGGCCGCGACGACAGCCGGCTGGTCGACAATATCGACGCCTCGCTTGAGGCAGTTGAGGAGATTTTCGGCGCCCTGCTCGACATGTCGCGGCTCGACAACGGCGTGATGCGCCCGGAACTGTCGAGCTTCCGCATCGACGATCTGATGCGCCAGATCGAGCTGGAATTCGCGCCGCTGGCCGGCGCCAAAGGCATCGATCTTGGCTTCGTGCGCTCGTCGCTGGTGGTGCGTTCCGACCGCCGGCTGCTGCGCCGGCTGGTGCAGAACCTCGTGTCCAATGCCATCAAATACACGCCGGCAGGCCGCGTGCTGGTCGGTTGCCGGCGGCGCGGCGATCATTTGCGCATCGACGTCTGCGACACCGGCGTGGGCATTCCGGAATCCCAGCAGCGCGACATCTTCGTCGAATTCCACCGCCTCGATCAGGGCGCCCGCATCGCGCGTGGGTTGGGCTTGGGGCTGTCGATTGTGGAGCGCGTGGCGCGCGTGCTCGGCTCCGAAATCCAGGTCGAGTCCGAAGCCGGACGCGGCTCGCGCTTCGCCGTCATGGTGCCGCTATCGAATGCGGCGGCGGTCGACCTGCCGGCGCGCGACACGCTGCGCGTCAACCCGGGTCAGCTCGTCGGCACCACCGCGCTGTGCATCGACAACGAACCGGCGGTGCTCGACGGCATGGAGACCTTGCTGCACGGCTGGGGCTGCGAGGTGATCAAGGCGCCCGATCTTGCGATCGCGCTGGCGGCGATTGCCGAAAGCCCGATGATGCCAAACGGGTTGCTGATCGATTACCACCTCGACCACGGCAACGGCATCGAGGCGATCGTGGCGCTGCGCGAGCACTGCGGCGACCTACCCGCCATCCTGATCACCGCCGACCGCTCGCCGGCGGTGCGCGAGCAAGCCCGCGCGCAAGGCATTCAACTGCTGCACAAGCCGATCAAGCCGGCCGCGCTGCGCGCGCTTCTGGCGCAATGGCGCGTGTTGCGGGTGGCCGCGGCGGAGTAATTCAGCTCTCGACCGGGGCGCCTTGCGACCACTGGCCGGCTTCGATCTTGGCCGCGGCGATAACTGCCTGCGTGCGGCTTTCGACGCCGAGCTTTTGCAGAATCGCCGAGACGTGCGCCTTCACGGTGGCTTCCGAAACACCAAGTTGATAGGCGATCTGCTTGTTGAGCAGGCCCTCCGACAACATCATCAGCACGCGCACCTGCTGCGGCGTCAGCGTTGCCATCCGCGCCATCAAGGCGGCGGTCTCGGCGTCCGAGCCGGCGGAGAGGTCGACGTCGGGCGGCGTCCAAACTCCGCCACCCAGGATACGCGCGATCGCGCCGCGCATCGCCTCGACGCCGAGCGTCTTGGGGATGAAACCGGAAGCGCCGAATTGCATGCAGCGGCGGATCGCCGCCGGGTCGTCATTGGCCGACACCACGATCACCGGCACGCCGGGATATTGCGCGCGCAAATACATCAGTCCGGAAAAGCCGCGCACGCCGGGCATGGTCAGATCGAGCAGCACGAGATCGACATCGCTGCCGCGCTCGAGCAGTTCGGCGACTTCGTTGAAGGTGCCGGCTTCGGCGATGTCCATGCGCTCGAACAGGCCGGTGACCGCCTCGCGCAAGGCGCCGCGGAACAACGGGTGGTCGTCGGCAATCACCAATCGATAGTGCGAATTCTCACTCAACCGAAAAACCTCGCGGACCGCGCCCTGACTACCAGCACCCCTATCATGCGCCGCACAAGCGATGTGCATCAATAGGCTGCGGGGCGCTATTTCTGGCTGCCCATGAATTGCAGGACGATCTCGCGACTATGCGGCCGGCGCCGGTGCTCGACCAGATAGATGCCCTGCCAGGTGCCGAGCGCAAGCGCCGCGCCATTGACCGGCACGTGCAGCGACACGCCGTTGAGCATCGCCTTGACGTGCGCCGGCATGTCGTCGGGGCCCTCGACGTCATGGATCCAGGGCGCGTCTTCCGGCGCCAGACGATCGAGCGCCGAGATCAGGTCGGCTTGCACGTCGGGATCGGCATTTTCCTGAATGGTGAGCGAGGCTGAGGTGTGGCGCAAAAAGAGTAACAGCACGCCCTCGGCCGCGCCGACCTGCGCGATGAAATTGGCGGTATGGCTGGTGATGTCGGTGAAGCCGGCGCCCGGCGTGTCGAGGCGCAATGTCGCGGTCGCGATCAGCTGCGGCGTTATTTCAGTAACGGCGGACAACCGACCCGGCATGGTGTCTCTCTTTGCGCATGATCTTACCCGAAAACCGGTTCCCACTTTTCGGGATCATGCGCTTAGCTCTTCCGCATCATGTCCTGCTGGAACGTCACGATCATCTCGACCAGCCGCCGCCAGGCATTTTCAAGCGCGACACGGGCGCGCGCCACGTCCTCGCGCAACTGCCGGGCGTTGTCGTTCTTGGACTCCGGCGTCAGGTCCGCCGGCGGGCGTGGCGGCGGCGGTTCGCGCAAGTCCGCGACCTCCCGCCTCAGGCCGGCGACTTCGTCCTGCAGCCGCGCGATTTCCTTCTCAAGCGCGGCGCGGTCTTCCGCCGCCGCCTCGCAGGCCCAGCCGACCGTGTGCGGGCTGCAAAAGGCGACCTGCCCGCTGACATTGTCGAGCCGAACGAAGCCGTCACCGACGCGGTTGAAGGAATAGCGGCTCGGCACCGGGGCATCCTGCGCCGGCGCGGGCGATGTCGCACAGGCCAGCACGGCGGCGATGGCAAGCGTCACAGTCCGCATGGCGGTCTCCTTCTATTCTCGCGTCGAGACTACCACCCGCGCGCGGCCGCCTGAACCGGCGCGCTGCAATCTCTGTTGACAGCCCTGCCGCAGTGCACGCGAGGGCGCGCAAATTGCGCGGAAAATTTTTAGTTTTGTTACTGATTTCAAACACTTAATGCACATAGGCGGTTTCTTGACTCGAATAGACCCCCTCAGTATGGTCCGCGCGGCTTTTAGGGCGGCGGGAACAACAGCGAGACCTAAAATCCACGCGGGTCGAAAGCATGGCTGACGGCACGCGCGGAACAGGCGATCGCAAGGAACCGCCGGACGACGAGGCCGCCCTCTCCGCGAGGCTCCAGCGTCTCGGCCAACGGCTCGACAATGCGAGCCGGCCATCCGAAAACGTTACCGATCCTCGTTCGACCGCCGATGCTTCGGCCTATGCCCGCGGTTTCCGGATGTCGACCGAACTGGTGGCGGGCGTGGTGGTCGGCGCATTGATCGGCTGGCTGCTCGACCGCTGGCTGGGAATATCGCCCTGGGGGTTGATTGTGTTTCTGCTGCTCGGCTTCGCCGCCGGTGTCCTTAACGTGATGCGCGCGGCAGGCGTCGTGCGCGAAAGAAGCCTAAACGAATAGCGCATGATCCCGAAAAGTGGGAACCGGTTTTCGGAAAAGATCATGCGCCGAGAAATTTGAGATCATGGCCGTCGATCCCATCGAGCAATTCCAGATTCACAATCTGTTTCCGGTCTTCAAGATCGGACACACCGATATCGCGTTCACCAATTCGGCCGCCTTCATGCTGGCCGCGGTCGTCGGCGTCACCGCCTTCCTGGTGATCGGCACCGCCAGGCGCGGCTTGGTGCCCTCGCGCCTACAATCGGCCGCCGAGATCGCCTATGAGTTCGTCGCCACCACGGTGCGCAGCACCGCCGGCTCCGAAGGCATGAAATTCTTCCCGTTCGTGTTCACGCTGTTCATGTTTGTCCTGACCCTGAACATGATCGGCCTCATTCCCTACACGTTCACCGTCACCAGCCACATCATCGTGACCGCCGCGCTCGCGATCACGGTGTTCCTGACCGTGCTGCTGTACGGCCTCTTCCGGCACGGCCTCCACTTCTTCAATCTGTTCGTGCCGAAGGGGGTACCGATCTACATCCTGCCGCTGATCGTCTTCATCGAGGTGCTCTCGTTCATATCGCGGCCGATCTCGCACAGCGTGCGTCTGTTCGCCAACATGCTGGCCGGACACATCACGCTGCAGGTGTTCGCCAGCTTTATCATCCTGATGGGCGGCGCCATGGGCGCGCTCGGCTGGCTCGGCGGCGTACTACCGTTCACGATGATCGTCGTTCTCATCGCGCTCGAGACGCTGGTGGCGTTCCTGCAGGCTTACGTGTTCGCCATCCTCACCTGCATCTATCTCAACGATGCTATTCACCCGGGCCACTAAGGCCCGACACGGCTAGAAAGAAGGAGTTACGTCTATGGATCCATTGGCAGCGAAATTCATCGGTGCGGGCATCGCCTGCATCGGCATGGGCGGCGCCGGCGTCGGCGTCGGCATCATCTTCGGCAACTATCTGGCCGCCGCCATCCGCAATCCGTCGGCCGCGCAGGGCCAGTTCGGCAACCTGATCTTCGGGTTCGCCATCACCGAAGCGCTCGGCATCTTCTCGCTGCTGATCGCGCTGCTGCTGCTGTTCGCGCTGTAAGGCGAAGCGCGCGATGGCCGAACCGGCACACAAAGCGAGCACGGAGCACCCTGCGGAAGGCGGCCACGGCGCCTTTCCGCCGTTCCAGTCGCAGACCTTCGCCTCGCAACTGGTGTGGCTCCTCATCGCTTTCGTGCTGCTCTATGTGCTGATGTGGAAGCTGGCGCTGCCGCGCGTGGCATCGATCATCGAGGATCGGCAGAAGCGCATCGCCGACGACCTCGCCGAGGCCGAGCGCCTCAAGCAGCAGTCGGACGCGGCGGTGGCGGCCTATGAAAAGGCGCTGGCCGACGCTCGCGCCCGCGCCCAGACCATCGCCAACGAAACGCGCGCAACCCAGCAGGCGCAAGCCGACGCCACCCGCAAGACGCTCGAGGACGGGCTCAACGCTAGGCTGGCGGACGCCGAAAAATCCATCGCCGCCACCAAGCGGGCCGCCATGGCCAATGTCCGCGCCATCGCCGAGGACGCCGCCCGCGCCATCATCGAGCGGCTGATCGGGTCAGCGCCGAGCGACAAGGCCGTTGCCGAAGCCGTCGCCGACGCGCTCAAGAGATAGGCCGCACCATGTTTTTCGAAACCGAAACCTGGGTGGCGCTGGCCTTCGTCGTGTTCGTGATTGGCCTTGGCTATATCGGCGTCCACCGCATGATCGGCACAGCGCTCGACGACCGGGCCGGCCGCATCAAGGCCGAGCTCGACGAGGCCCGCAAGCTCAAGGACGAGGCCACCCAATTGCTGGCCGAGTACCAACGCAAACGCAGCGAGGCCGAAAGCGAAGCGCAAGAGATCATCGCCGGTGCCAAGGCCGAGGCCGAGCGGCTCGCCATTGAGGCCAAGACCAAGATCGAGGAATTCGTCGCGCGCCGCACCAAAATGGCCGAAACCAAGATCGCCCAGGCCGAGGCGCAGGCCGCCGCCGACGTGCGCAGCGCCGCAGCCGAAGCCGCCGTCGCCGCCGCCGCCAAGGTGCTGAGCCAAGAGACCAAGGGCAAACTCGCCGGCGACTTGATCGCCAAAGGCATCGAAGACGTCCGCAAAAAGCTGAATTAGCCGCTCCAATAGGGGCTTTTCCCCGCTATTCAAGGTGACCCTGCGCCCAGCGGCGCTGCCGGCTCTTTGCCCGCCGCGTGCCGCTCACTATTGTTCCGGTCGAGTGATTCGTCCGCAGCGTTGCATTGTGTCGCGTGCGGGCCGGAGTGACCGGCCGAGGGATCGGGGGACCCCGTGGTCATCTTCGATTGCAACGGCGTGCTGGTCGACAGCGAGCCGTCGGCAACCGCGATTGTTTCGCAAGAGTTCATGCGCGCCGGCTTCGCGCTGACGCCGGATGTTGTCGCCCGTTATTTCACCGGGCGGCGTCCCGCCGACATGTTCAAGGACGTCGAGGCCGCCGCCGGGCGAAAGCTGCCGGCGGATTTTGCCGCAACCGTCATGATCGCAACGCTGCGGCGCTTTCGCGCCGAGCTGCGCGCGACCCAGCACATGAGCCACGCGCTATCCTGGCTGCGCGGGCCAAAATGCGTGGCGTCGTCATCCTCGCTCGACCGCATTCGCGTCAGCCTGGAGAGCACCGACCTGATCCGGTTTTTCGAGCCTTATCTGTTTTCGGCGGCCGACGTTCCCAAAGGCAAACCGGCGCCCGATCTGTTCCTGCATGTGTCGGCTAAAGTGGGCGTGCAGCCGGCCGACTGCATCGTGGTCGAGGATTCACCGGTCGGCGTCGCCGCGGGCGTTGCCGCCGGTATGAAGGTGATCGGCTTTGTCGGCGGCAGTCACGCCGGCGTGCAGCTGGCCGCCCATCTGCGTGTCGCCGGCGCGCGCGCCGTCATCTCCGACATGCGCGCGCTCAAGGGCACGGTCATCGATCTGCGCGGATGGTGATTCAGCTCTGCTTCGGTTTGGCGACCGATTTAGGCTTGGCTGCCGGTTTGCGTGCCGGCGGCTTTTTCTTTTCCGGCTGGGCGCCAAGCGGATCGAACCCGACATAGACCACATAGCGGTCGATATCCCCGAGCGGTGTCGGCAGCGGAAAGGTGATATCGGATTCGACATGCGCGAAGGTGACGCGATCGATCGCCTCGTTCACGGTCACCGATTCACGGCCGAACTTCGATGCTATCGTTTTCGGATCGATGCCTTCGTGCACCACCGCGATGCGCAGCGGCACATCGACCGTGCCGGGGCCACCGGCCGGACCGGTGATGACGCGGCCCTCGATACCGACCTTCATGGTCATGATGCCGGCATTGACGTGACACTCGCGCGCGGTGCGGATGATGGAGCCCTGATAACGCACGTCCATCGCGGCCGGTTCGCCTGCCCCCGGCTTAGTGCCGATCATGAGGGTCGCGGCACCGGTGCGCACTTGCACGTCCGGGCATTCGATATCGTCGGTGGAAACTTTGGTCGGGTCTGCGGGCGCCCCGTCATTGGTCGCCTTCGACGACGAACTGAAAACGTCCAAGGGCGACGACTTTAAAATATCGGTGCTGCCGCAGCCACCCAGCGCCAGCGCCAGCGCCAGCGCCAGCGCCAGCAGCGCGAGCGTGCCGGCGCCGCCGCGCGCGGTTTGTTTGCCTTGTTCCCCACCCATTGTCCGGCTCACGTTACTCTTCTGGGGCCCACCACCCCGGCGGTCCTTATAGTAAGCCAACCTTATAGCAAACCAAGCATGGCAACCCAAAGGCGGGGCTCACGCGGGGTCGTCCTTGAGCCGGGCATAAAGCAAATGGTCCTGCCAGACCCCGTTGATGCACAAATAGCTGCGCGCATAGCCCTCGCGCTGGAAGCCGGTTTTCTCCAGCAGGCGGACCGAGGCGGTATTGCCGGGAATGCAGGCCGCCTCCAGCCGGTGCAGCCGTAGCGACCCAAAGCAGAACGGCACCAAGGCGCGCATCGCCGCGGTCATGTAGCCTTTGCGGGCGAACGGCGCGCCAACCCAGTAACCGATCGAGCCTGCCTGGGCAACGCCGCGCCGGATATTGGCGAGCGTCAGGCCGCCGACCAGCGCATTGTCGTCGCTGCGAAAGATCAGAAAGGCATAAGCCAGATCGCTGCGCGCATCCTCGGCGTAGCGCTTGAGCCTGCGGCGGAACGCGCCGCGGCTGAGATCGTCGGCCGGCCAGGTCGGCTCCCAGGGCACCAGAAAATCGCGGCTGGCTTCGCGCAGCGCCGCCCATTCGGCGTGATCGCCGCCCTGCGGCGCGCGCAACGTGACGCCGGCGCCGGCAAGGGCCGGCATGGTTTCGTTGACGGTGACGGTGCGGAAAAACGCCATGGGCAATACGCTAACGCTCTCCCATCAGGCGGCGGCGCGGCTGACCAGACTTTCAGCGATTGCGGCCGCGCTTTCAAGACCATTGCCGGGTCCGAGCGCGGCGATCGCCGGCTTGCCGCGTCCGATGAGCGCGCGGCCGGCGGCGCGCGCGCTCGCGACCGTCACCGCATCAACCTTCGCCACGATCTCGTCGAGTGGGACCGGCCGGCCATAGGCCAGCATTTGTCGGGCAATCTGCCCGAGGCGCGCTTCCGAACTTTCCAGCGCCATCAGTAGACTGGCTTTCATCTGTGCCTTGGCGCGGGCGACCTCGGTTTCGTTGAGCGTCTCGGTGGCGATCGTGATCTGGTCGATGGCGACCCGCATTAGCTCGGGCGCGTCGGCCTCGTCGGTGCCGGCGTAGAGAACGAACAACCCGGTGTCGGAATAAGGCATGTGAAAGGCGTTGATCGTGTAACAGAGCCCGCGCTTCTCGCGCACCTCCTGGAAAAGGCGCGAGGACATGCCGCCGCCCAGAACGCTTGAGAACACCTGCAGGCTGTAGAGCTGCTCATCGCGGGTCGGGATGCCCTCCAGCGCCAGAGCGATATGTACCTGCTCGAGATCGCGGGTCTCGACCCGCGTGCCGCCGCCAAACTGCGCGGGCGCAGGAGACGGCGCGGCCGGCCCGGTGAAGCTCGCGAACCGTCTCTCGGCTTCGGCGACAATCGCCTTGTGCTCGATGGCGCCGGCCGCGGCTACCAACATGCTGGGAGCGCGGTAATTGCGCGACAAATAAGCGCGGATGCCCGCCGGATTGAACGAGCGCACGGTTTCCCGCGTACCCAGGATCGAGCGGCCGAGCGACTGCATCGGAAACGCGGTTTCGTGCAGGCGCTCGAACACCAGATCGTCGGGCGCGTCTTCGGCGGCGCCGATTTCCTGCACGATGACGTTCTGCTCGCGCCGTAGTTCTTCGGCATCGAAGGTCGACTCGGTCAGGATGTCCGACAACACGTCGAGCGCGAGCGGCACGTCGGCCTTGAGCACGCGGGCAAAATAGGCGGTCGATTCCGTGCTGGTGGCGGCATTGAGGTCGCCGCCGACCGCCTCGATCTCCTCAGCGATCTGGCGCGACGTGCGCAGCTTGGTGCCCTTGAACGCCATGTGTTCGAGCAAATGAGAAATGCCGTGTTCATCGGGCATTTCGTAGCGGCTGCCGGCGCCGATCCAGACCCCGAGCGTGGCGGATTCCAGATGCGGCATGCGGTCGGTCACCACCGAAAGGCCCGAAGACAGCCGCGTTACTTCGACGCTCATGCCGCGGCTCCCTCACGCGCGGCGCGCGAGGCCTGCGCCACGTAACGTTCGACCGCCGCTTGGTCGGCCGGCAGCACGGTGACGCGCTCGGTCCGTTGGGGCAGATCGGCCAGCCAATCCGGCAGAGCCGGCCTGGTTCCGCAGGCGGCCGCGACCGCGTCGGGGAATTTTGCCGGGTGCGCGGTCGAGAGCACCACCATCGGCATCGACGGATCGCGCGCTTCCTTCTCGGCCACCGCCAGGCCGACCGCGGTGTGCGGATCGACGCAATAGGCGGCTTCGCGCATCCAGGCCCGGATGGTGGCGGCGCTTTCCTGTTCATCGGCGCGATCGGCGGTAAACAGCGCGCGCATGCGCTTGAGCGCCTGCGACGACACCTGGAAGCGGCCCGATTGCGCGAGCGATCCCATCAAGGCGCGCACCGCGCCGGCGTTGCGGTCATAGGCATCGAACAGCAGCCGCTCGAAATTCGACGACACCTGGATGTCCATCGACGGCGAGGTGGTCGCCACCACGTCGCGCAACTCGTAGGCCCCGGTCGCGAAGGTGCGGGCCAGGATGTCGTTGACATTGGTCGCCACCACGAGCCGATCGACGGGAAGCCCCATGCGGGTCGCGACATAGCCGGCATAGACGTCGCCGAAATTTCCTGTCGGCACGGTGAAGGCAATCTTGCGGTTCGGCGCGCCAAGCGCCACCGCCGCGGTGAAGTAATAGACGGTCTGCGCCACGATGCGCGCCCAATTGATGGAGTTGACGCCGGACAGCCGCACGCGGTCGCGGAAGGCGTGATGATTGAACATCGTCTTCACAAGCGCCTGGCAGTCGTCGAAGGTGCCTTCGATGGCGAGCGCGTGCACGTTCGGCTCCGGCACGGTGGTCATCATCCGCCGCTGCACCTCGGAGATGCGCCCCTGCGGGAACAGCACCACCACATCGACCTGGGCGCGGCCGCGGAACGCCTCGACCGCGGCGCCGCCGGTGTCGCCCGAGGTCGCCACCACGACGGTGGTGCGCTCAGCCCGCGCCTGCAGCACGTGGTCCATCAGCCGCGCCACCAGTTGCATGGCGAGGTCCTTGAAGGCGAGCGTCGGGCCGTGGAACAGCTCTAGCGCGAAAAGCCCGGCATCGAGTTCGACCAGCGGCGCGACCGCCGGATGACGGAACGTGCCGTAGGCTTCGCGCGCCATGCGGGCAAGATCGGCGTCAGCGATAGCGCCGCCGACAAACGGCTTGATCACCTCGACCGCGACCTCCGCATAGGGCTTGCCGGCAAAGCTGGCGATGGTTTTGGAATCGAGCGACGGCCACATCTCGGGTACATAAAGACCGCCGTCACGGGCCAAGCCCGCGAGCATGACCTCGACAAAATCGAGCGGGGGGGCCTCACCCCGGGTTGAGACGTAATGCATTGAGTTAACTTGATTTTATGGTGCAGCCACAGCCGTTCTCGGCACAGTAGCCCCGCCGGGGACCTTTCACAAGAAAGCCCCGACTCTTGGATGCGCGGTACGTCAGGTTACGAGCGCGCCGCCATCGAGATACACGATCGAGCCGGTCATGAAACCGTTGGTCATGAACGTGAGAATTTGTTGTGCGATATCCTCGCCCACCCCGACACGGCCGACCGGCAAGGCGACGGCGATTTTTCCGAGCATGTCTCGGCGCGCGGCCTCCGGCATGGCGGCGCGGATCGGCGTGTCGATAATCCCGGGCGAGACGCAGTTCACGCGCACGGGAGCGAGTTCGAGCGCCAGCGCACGTGTCAGCGATTCTAGCGCCCCGTTCGCCGCACTCACGATCGCGGAATTCGGCCGCGGACGAACACTCAGGAAGCCCGACACCAAAGTCAGCGAACCGCCGGCGCGGATTTCAGCGGCGCGTGCGACACGCCAGGCGCCCCAGAACTTGCCCTCCATCGTTTCACGCACGTCGTCCATGGCTACGGATTTGAATGGACCCGATCGGAGTTGCGCGGCGGTGACCACCACATGATCGACCGGGCCGGTCGCGCGGAACAGAGCGGTGATGCTGTCGTCGCTGGTGACGTCGGCAGCGATCGCGGTTGCGCCGATTTTACCGGCCGCCACTTTCAGGCGTTCGGCGTTGCGCGAAGCCACGACAACCTCGGCGCCCTCGCGCTTGGCCAGTTCGGCGGTCGAAAAACCGATGCCGGATGAGCCCCCAACCACAACGACTTTCTTGCCCGCGAGCGACATGCTGTCTCCTCCGATGACGACGGCCGTGACTAAACCACGCTTCGTCGTTTGCGCAATACAAGATTGAATTTCATATGGAGAAACGAGTTAGGACTTGCGCCGCAAGCGGCCGGCGAGCCAGGTCACGTAGACGCCGGCGAGACCGAGCGCGAGGCCGAACCAGGTCAGCGCGTATTGCAAATGGTCGTCCGGCAGAGTGACTGCGAGCTTGCCCGGCTTGGGCAGACCGCCGGGCGGCACGGGTGACTCCTGCTCGATGTAGAAGGGCGCGGCGGCGTCCCATTTTTTCGCCACGGCCATGGCCTTGGGATCGCGCAGATACCAGACATTGGTTTTCGGATCGTCGTCCGGCGTGAACAGGCCGCGCGTTTCCGGCCAGCGCATGACACCGACGATCTCCACACTGCCCACCGGCGCGCCCTGCGCGCGCGTCGTGGGCTCCTTACGGTCGAGTGGCACGAAACCGCGGTCGACCAGGACGATGCTGCCGCCGGCCAACCGCGCCGGCGCAAACACCCAATAGCCCGGCCCCTGCACGTCGGGCCGGAAGGCGGAGCCGGCGGTATAGACCAGCGCCTCCTCGCCGGTCAGGAATTCGGCCGGGAAGGTCACGCGGGTGTATTCATTGCCGTCGGGCAACAGCCGCGGCCAGCTGGCGCGCGGCGGCAAATCTTCCGGCGCGCGGGCGAGCCGCGTGTCTAGCGTGGCGATCAGGTTTTCCTTCCAGACCTTGCGGTCGAGTTGCCAGACGCCGAGGCCGACCAGAATGGCGACGCCGACGAAGGCAAACACGGTCGCCTCGAACACGCCGCCGCCGCGCTTTTCGCCCGGCGCCCTCACCCGCCGCCCCGATTTTCGAGACGACCCTCCGCCGCCTTGTGATGGTATTGCACCGCGATCAGCAGGCCCTTGATGGGGCGCAGCGGCCCGAGCGTGACCAGCAATATCAGAGGCAACCATAAAAGCGCGTGCACCCAATAAGGCGGCTGATAGACCACCTCCGTCATCAGCGCCGCGAAAACTACGATGGCGCCGCCGACGAGGATCACGAAAACTGCCGGGCCGTCGCCGGCATCGGCGAAGTTGAAATCGAGGCCGCATTGGCCGCACGCAGGACGCAGCGTGAGGAATCCCTGGAACAGCTTGCCCTTGCCGCAACGCGGACAGCGCCCGCGCAGGCCTCTGGCAATCGGCAGCGGTTCGTGAGCCATGGTTCAAGTTCTTCCGTAAAACAAAAAGGGCGGCGCAATCACGCCGCCCTTTGGAAACATCATCGAGCGATGGTCACTCGGGATGCGGCAGGCCGGCGCCCCACACATATATGCAGGCAAACAGGAACAGCCACACCACGTCGACGAAATGCCAGTACCAGGCGGCGAATTCGAAACCGAGGTGCTGCTTCGGCGTGAAATGACCGGCGAGCGCGCGGATCAGGCAGACGATCAGGAAGATCGAGCCGATGATCACATGGGCACCGTGGAACCCGGTCGCCATGAAGAAGGTCGCGCCGTAGATATTGCCGCTGTAGTGGAACGCCGCGTGCGAATATTCGTAGGCCTGCACGCAGGTAAACGTCAGGCCGAGCAGGATGGTCAGCGCCAGGCCCCATTTGAGGCCCTGCCGGTCGTCTTCCAACAGCGCGTGATGCGCCCAGGTCACCGTGGTGCCCGAGGTGAGCAGGATCAGTGTGTTCAAGAGCGGAAGGTGCCAGGGGTCGAAAGTTTCGATGCCGGTCGGCGGCCAAACACCGTGGGTGAAGGCCAGCCGGCCGAGATCGTTGGCCTCGCCGGGAAACAGCGCGGTGTTGAAGTAGGCCCAGAACCAGGCGACAAAGAACATCACCTCGGAGGCGATGAACAGGATCATGCCGTAACGGTGGGAGATCTGCACCACGCGGGTATGGAAGCCATCGTATTGCGCCTCGCGCACCACGTCGCGCCACCAGCCGAGGAACGTGTAGAGTATGCCGATCACGCCGGCGCCGAACACCAACGGGGCGGCGGCGAACATGTGATGCATCCAGGCAATGCCACCGAACGCCATCACGAAGGCTGAGGTGGCGCCGACCGCCGGCCACGGGCTCGGATCGACCAAGTGATAATCATGGTGCTTTGCGTGGGCGTCGGCCATCGTGGTCTCCGTTAGAGTCTGTTCGAATTCTTGTCGGGCGCCTCAGCCACCGGCCGATCCTGTTCGGGCAGCCGATAGAAGGTATAGGACAGCGTGATGGTGTCGAGCGTATCCTGCTCGTGATCCTTGGCGATCGCCGGATCGACGTAGAACACCACCGTCATCTCGCGGGTCTCGCCCGGCTTCATGGTTTGCTGGGTGAAGCAGAAGCAGTTGATCTTGTCGAAGTAAGCGCCGATCTGCGGCGGCGAGACATTATACGACGCCTGCGCGGTGATGGTGCGCGCGGCCAGGTTGATGACCTTGTAATGCACGGTCGCCACTTCGCCGATGCGCAATTTGATCTCGTTCTGCTCGGGCTCGAATTTCCACGGCAACCCGGCCGCGACGTTGGAATCGAAGCGCACGGCGATGGTGCGGCCGAGCACATGCGCGGGCGCCTCATGCGAAACCTGGGTGGTGCCGGCAAAGCCGGTGGTGCGGCAAAACCAGTTGTAGAGCGGCACCGCGGCATAGGCCGCGCCCACCATCGTCGCCACAAACACGCCGCAGGCGGCCGCGGTCAGCATGTGGCGGCGGAGCCTTTTGGTTTCGTTGCGCGGTACGTTCATATCGGGCGGACCAGCACGATCGGACCCTTCACCAGGGTCACCGCGTAAAACAGGATCACGAGGGCGGCCAGCGCCAGCGCGATGGCGATTGAGCGCGAGCGCCGGGCGCGCTTCTGCGCCTCGGTGAGCACGATGCCGTCGTCTTTCGGTTGCTCGTTCATCGCGACCCCGTCAATCACGCCGCCAACCGGGCGATCAGCCCGCCCCATCCGCGCTCCACCAGCAGCACGGCAAACAGCAAAAACAGATAGAGGATCGAGAACGCAAACAGCTGCCGGGCGGCGCGTTCCGCCGGCTGGCGCTCGCTGAATACTTGGCATGCCAGCGCCAGCATGATCGCGCCGGTGACGGCTGCGGTCAGTCCATAGAGCATGCCGACGAATCCGAGCGCCCAGGGCGCGATGCCGAGCGGTACCAGGATCAGCGTATAGAATAGGATATGACGCCGCGTTGAGGCCTCGCCGGCCACCACCGGCAGCATCGGAACGCCGGCGCGGGCGTAATCCTGGGTGCGGTAGAGCGCCAGCGCCCAGAAATGCGGCGGCGTCCAGAAGAAGATGATCATGAACAACAGAATGGGTTCAAGCGAGAGCGATCCGGTCGCCGCAGCCCAGCCGATCATCGGCGGGAAGGCGCCGGCAGCGCCGCCGATCACGATGTTCTGCGGGGTCGTGCGCTTGAGCCAGATCGTATAGACGACGACGTAGAAGAAGATGGTGAAAGCAAGCAGCGCGGCTGCCAGCATGTTCACCAGCAGCCCGAGCACCACGATCGCAAAACCGGCAAGCGTGAGCCCGAAAGCCAGCGCTTCGCCCGGCTGGACGCGGCCCATCGGCACCGGTCGGCGCTGCGTTCGCGTCATGATGGCGTCGATGTCGGCGTCGTACCACATGTTGAGCGCGCCGGCGGCGCCGGCGCCAACCGCGATGCAAAGCAACGCGGTGAACCCGATCATCGGATGCAACGAACCGGGCGCGACCGCCATGCCGACCAGCGCGGTGAACACGACCAGCGACATCACCCGCGGCTTCATCAGCGCGATGTAGTCGCCGACCGTGGCCAGACTCGGCTCGGCAAGTCCCGTCGCGGCGGCTATCGGACCGCGGAAGCCTGCGCCTTCGCCAACCAGCGACATTATTTAATCCGCGGCAAAGTCTCGAACTGATGGAACGGCGGCGGCGAGGACAGCGTCCACTCCAGCGTGGTGGCGCCGGCGCCCCACGGATTGTTGCCGGCCGGGCGCTTCTTCATGAAGGCTTCGGCCATGCCGAAGAAGAACACGAGGACGGCAAAGCCGGCGATGTAGGAGCCATAGGACGACACCTCGTTCCAGCCATGGAACGCGTCCGGATAATCGACGGTGCGGCGCGGCATCCCGGCGAGACCGAGGAAGTGCTGCGGGAAGAAGATGATGTTGACGCCGATGAAGGTGATCCAGAAGTGCGCCTTGCCGATGGTCTCGTTGTACATGTAGCCGGTCATCTTCGGGAACCAGTAGTACCAGCCGCCGAAAATCGCGAACACCGCGCCGAGCGAGAGCACGTAGTGGAAATGCGCGATCACGTAATAAGTGTCGTGCAGCACGCGATCGACGCCGGCATTGGCGAGCACCACGCCGGTCACGCCACCGAGGGTGAACAGGAAGATGAAGCCCATCGCCCACAACATCGGCGTCTTGAACTCGATCGAGCCGCCCCACATGGTGGCGATCCACGAAAAGATCTTCACGCCGGTCGGCACCGCGATCACCATGGTGGCAGCGATGAAATAAGCCTGCGCGCCGGTCGACATGCCGACCGTGTACATGTGATGGGCCCACACCACGAAGCCGATGCCGCCGATCGCGACCATCGCATAGGCCATGCCGAGATAGCCGAACACCGGCTTCTTCGAAAACGTGGCGACGATCTGGCTGATCATACCGAAGCCCGGAACGATCAGGATGTACACTTCCGGATGGCCGAAGAACCAGAACAGATGCTGGAACAGCAGCGGATCGCCGCCGCCCTCGGGCGCGAAGAACGTCGTGCCGAAATTACGGTCGGTGAGCAGCATGGTGATGGCGCCCGCCAGCACCGGCAGGGCCAGCAGCAGCAGGAACACGGTCACCAATTGCGACCACACGAACAGCGGCATCTTGTGCAGCGTCATGCCGGGCGCGCGCATGTTGAAGATGGTGGTGATGAAGTTGATGGCGCCCAGAATCGACGAGGCGCCGGCCAGATGGATCGCGAGAATGACGAAATCCATGGCCGGGCCTGGATGGCCGCTGGTCGATAGCGGCGCGTAAATCGTCCATCCGGTTCCCGCGCCAAGCGCGCCCGGCTCGCCTTCGACGAACATCGACGTGAGAAGAAGCGCGAACGAGGCCGGCAGCAGCCAGAACGAGATGTTGTTCATGCGTGGGAACGCCATGTCGGGCGCACCGATCATCAGCGGCACGAACCAGTTGCCGAAGCCGCCGATCATCGCCGGCATCACCATGAAGAAGATCATGATCAGGCCGTGTGCGGTGGCGAACACATTGTATTCATGCGGGCTCGGGAAGAACTGCAGGCCGGGATTTTGCAATTCCATGCGCATGGCGATCGACAACAGGCCGCCAATGACGCCGGCGACCAGCGCGAAGGTCAGGTACATCGTTCCGATGTCCTTGTGGTTCGTCGAGTAGACGTACCGGCGCCATCCGGTCGGATGATCGTGGGCCTCATGGGCGTCGTGCGCGCCGTGGGCAGCCGTATTGCTCGCCATCGTTATTGTCCTTCGACCCTTGTCGTTATGCCCGTATTACTTCACGTCGCCAGCGGCGGCGATCGCGTTTGCAGGAGCGACGTTATCGTCGGCGTATTTCTTTTTCGCCTGATCGAGCCAGGCGGTGTAGTCCTTCTCGCTCACCACGTGCACGGCGATCGGCATGAAGGCGTGATCGCGGCCGCAAAGCTGCGAGCATTGTCCGTAGTAAATGCCTTCGCGTTCGGCCTTGAACCAAGTCTCGTTGAGCCGGCCCGGGATGGCGTCGATCTTAATGCCGAACGAGGGCACCGAGAACGAGTGGATGACGTCGGCGCCGATCACCTGCACGCGCACCACTTTGTTGACCGGCACCACCATCTCGTTGTCGACCGCGAGCAGCCGCGGCTGACCGGGCTTGCGGTCCTTGTCTTGCAGCATCAGCGAATCGAACTCGAATTTCGAATCCGGATAGCTGTAGCTCCAGAACCACTGCTTGCCGGTGACCTTCACCGTCAGGTCGGCGGGCGGGACTTTCAGTTCGTAGAACAGCAAGCGGAACGACGGCACCGCGATCGTCACCAGGATCAGCACCGGCACCACGGTCCAGATGATCTCGATGAACGTGTTGTGGGTGGTACGCGACGGCACCGGATTGGCGCGCGCGTTGAATTTGAACACCACGATCGCCAGCAGGGCCAGCACAAACACGGTGATCGCCACAATCAGCCAGAGCAGAAAGTCGTGGAACCAGACGATGTCGTCCATGACCGAGGACGCCGAGCCTTGCAGTCCGAGCTCCCAGGGCGAGGGCTGGCCGAGGCCCGCCTGCGCGGCGCTGCCGCCGGCTATGACAGTCACGCCCGTGACCACGAAAGCGATCAACCGCTTGAGCACCAGCATTGTTCTATGCGCTCCCTCGACGAGAAATTCGGCCTTGAATCAGGCCCCTTTTTGCCGCCCACCGCAGGCATGATGTCGGCTCGGCCCCGCTGAGCACGGCGTTTTGCCACGGGCGTGGCAGCTTTTGCGGTGCGGCGGGAAATCCCGGCCTCTCAAACCACAATTCCAGCCGTGCCGCAATGCACCTTATCGCCTGTTAATTGCCTATAACATGCGACAAATGGCTTGCCCCCAGATCAGTTGGGACGCCGCATTTACGCCACGAGCGAGCGGCTTGGATGTTCTGGCCCGGAACGTCTTTGGCCTCCGGCGCTTGCTTGACAGGACTTCGCGAGCATGACCCAACGGGAACGAATAAAATGTTTGCCGGGCAGCGATTCGCCGGGCCTTGCCGGGGCCGAGCGGCGCAAGCCAAGGGATTGAACGATGGGCATTTTCAGGCATTGCAGGCATGTGCTTCGGCGCCGGGTGTGGCTCGCGCCATTGGTGCTAGCCTTGGCACTGGCCCTGCCCGCCGAGCGAGCCGCCGCCCAAGGCGCGGTCAAGTCGGTGTTCAAAGATTGGCAGATCCGCTGCGACACCCCGCCCGGTGCCAAGAACGAACAATGCGCCCTGATTCAGAGCGTGACCGCGGAAGACCGCGCCAATGTCGGTCTGACCGTCATCGTGCTCAAGACCGCCGACGCCAAGAGCCGGCTGATGCGGGTGGTGGCGCCGCTCGGCGTGTTGCTGCCGTCGGGCCTCGGCTTGAAAATCGATCAGGCCGATATCGGCCGGGCCGGCTTCGTGCGTTGCCTGCCCAATGGCTGCATCGCCGAGGTGGTGATGGATGACACGCTGATCGGCAAGCTGCGCAACGGCAAGACCGCAACCTTCATCATTTTCCAGACGCCGGAGGAAGGCATCGGCTTCCCGATGAGCCTCGCCGGTTTCGGCGAGGGCTACGACAAGTTGCCCTGAGCGCGGACGCGCACCTTATCCATCATGCTCCTGGTCAAAACCTATCTCGATAAAAGCCCGATCCACGGCATCGGCGTCTTTGCCGGCGAAACGATCCGCAAAGACCAGAAGATCTGGCGCTTCGTCTACGGCTTCGATCGCTTCTATACGCGTAAGCGATTGGCCAAATTGCCCAAAGCCGCCAAGGAACACATCAGACTGCACGGCTATCAATGGGGCAAAGAAATCCTGTTATCGATGGACTACGATACCTTCATGAACCATTCGGAAAATCCAAACACTTTTTTCCATAACGGCTACGTCGTCGCGCGCCGCAATATCCGCAAAGGCGCGGAGATCACCAACGACTACCGGGCCTTCGAGGCGGCGTTTTGTGCCGCGTTTTTAAAAAAGAAATAAGGACATCCGAAGGGTCATTAAGTGAACGCCTGGGAACACCCGCTCATCAAGAAAGGCATGCCGGCGCAACTGGCTAAGCGGCGTGCGCGCATTGCCGCCGGCGAACGGCCGCTCGGCTGGAAAGTCGGCCTGGGCGCACCCGCGTCGATGCAAAGAGTCGGCATCACGGCGCCGCTCGTCGGCTATTTGATGCAGCGCGGGCTGGTGCTTTCGGGCAGTACGGTTTCGCTTGCAGGTTGGGTCCGCCCGGTGGGGGAACCGGAAATCTGCGTACGCATGATGAACGATCTTGCCGGCGGCGCGACCGCGGAAACGGCTATGGCGGCGGTGAAAGAAATTCTTCCCGCCATCGAGCTGGCCGATATGGAGCCGGCGGCTACGCCCGACAATCTCGACGTGGTGCTTGAGGCCAACATTTTCCAGCGTTATGTCATTTTGTGCGGCACGACGCGCTTCGGCGCAGCGACCTCGGACCTCGCCTCGCGCCTGACCCGGCGCGGCAAGGAAATGCGCACCAACGATCCTGAGGCGCTGACCGGAAAATTGCCCGATATCGTCGCGCACGTCGCCAATACGCTGGCATCCTATGGCGAGAAGCTTTCGGCCGGCGACGTCATCATCACCGGCTCGATCACGCCGCCAATCATGCTGGAACCGGACGACGATGAATTGATTCACGCGCTCGATCCGATCGGCGATGTTTCAGTCGGCTTTACGCGTGAGTGAGCCGCGGTTGTGATCTCCTGGTCCTTGCTCGGTACGGCAAAAGTGCCCGGCGGCGGCGAATTACGGCTGAGGCGACGCGGGGCCGAGTTCGCGATCATGTTGGACGGCAACCAACTGATGAGCAGCCGGCTAAGCGCAACGGAGCAGGCGCTCGCGACAATTGCATGCGAGCGGATTCGTGCCGACAAACGGCCGCGGATACTGATCGGCGGATTGGGTATGGGCTTCACCCTGCGTGCGGCACTTACTGTGCTGGGGTCACAGGCGCACATCGCGGTTGCCGAACTGGTACCGGCGGTGGTCGCCTGGGCGCGCGGTCCGATGGCGGAAATGTTCGGCGGCTGCCTTGCCGACGCGCGCGTCACGATTCACGAAAAAGATGTCGGCGAACTGATCCGCGGCGCCCGGGCGCCTTACGACGCGATCCTGCTTGATGTCGACAATGGCCCCGAGGGGCTGACCCGCAAGGCCAATGATAGCTTGTACGACCAAAAAGGATTGCGCGCGGCCCATGCCGCGCTGCGTCCTGGCGGCGTGCTGGCCGTTTGGTCGTCGAGCCCAAATTCGGATTTTACGGCACGTCTCCGCAAGACGGGTTTCGTTGTGAAGGAGATTCCCATTCGCGCCAAAGGGCCGCGCGGTGGGGCACAGCATTTCATCTGGACTGCGACGCGCGCCACCGGCTGAGTATATCAGCGCACATCAAACACCAGCTTGCCCTGAAGATGGCGTGCTTCGCTGACGCGATGCGCCTCGGCCGCGTCGGCAAGTTTGTAGTGTTTGATCGTGGGCGGCTTGATTGCGCCGGCTTTGACCAGTTCGAGCATCCGCTCAAGATGAGCGCGGTCGCGGCCAACATTGGGACGCAAAGTCTCGACATCGTCGCGTTGCGGCTTAAAGCCTTCCGGTGCCGGCGCGATCCACACCAGTTTGCCGCCCGGCTTGAGCACTGCATAAGATCCGGCGCGGACATTGCCGCCGACGGTATCGAACACCACGTCACAGACCGGACCGATCTTGCTGAAATCCTCTTTGTTGTAGTCGATCACTTTGTCGGCGCCGAGGCTGCGCACATAAGCGTGGTTGCCGGCGGTGGCCGTGGTGATCACCATGGCGCCCAAGTGTTTCGCGAGTTGCACGGCAAATCCTGCGACGCCGCCGGCGCCGCCTTGGATCAGAATGGTCTGACCCCTTTTGAGTTGCGCGGTATCTTCAATGGCGGTGAGCGCGGTGAGGCTGACGAGTCCGAGCGCCGCCGCCTCGGCATGGCTTAGCGAGGCAGGCTTCTTGGCGACGATGGCGGCCTTGATGGCGATCTTTTCCGCATAGGCGCCCTCAAAGCCCACATCGGTCACGCCGAAGACCGCGTCACCGATTTTGAAATCGGTAACCCCCGCGCCAATCGCGCTGACGACACCCGAGAAATCGCGGCCCAGAATATGGGGGAACTGGCTGAGCGCGTAGCGCCCGCCTCCTACCCGCACCTTGGGATCGGCGCCATTGACCGATGCGGCGTGAATATCGACCACGACCTCGCCAGGTCCGGCCACCGGGTCCGGAGCGTCGCCGTAGCGCAGCATTTCGGGGCCGCCATGGTTCATCAAAAGTACCGCCTTCATGCAGGTCCTCCGCTGGGATTTCGTCATACTAAGCCTGCCCGATGCGGCAAGGTCCAGCCGCACCCTCGCAGAATCGCCACAGTGGCCTTATCTGATGGGGGCAATGCCTTTTCGGAGTACATTATGGATCCCGCCATTTCCTCGTTGATCGACCGCGCCGGGCTTGACCGCAACACGGTCACCAAGACCTTGGCGCGCGGACTGGACGGCGCTGACGACGGCGAACTGTTCCTGGAATACCGTCAGGCCGAGGTGCTGGTGTTCGACAACGGCCGCCTCAAGCAGGCGACCTACGACACTGCGCAAGGTTTCGGCCTGCGCGCGGTCAAGGACGAAGCGGTCGGTTATGCGCACGCCTCCGACATGTCGGAAGCGGCACTTGCTCGCGCCGCCGAGGCGGTGCGCGCGGTGAAAGGCGGCCATAGCGGCAAATATGCCGAGCCGCCCGGCCGCACCAACCGCAAGCTTTATGGCGACGAGAACCCGCTCGGCGAACAGCCATTCGAGTCAAAAGTAAAATTGTTGGAGCAAATGGACGCCTATGCCCGCGCCAAAGATGCGCGCGTGCGGCAGGTGACCGCCAGCGTCGCCGCCACATGGCAGGTGGTGGAAATTCTGCGCGCCGATGGCGAGACCTATCGCGACATCCGGCCGCTGGTGCGGCTGAATGTTTCCGCGGTGGTCGGCGATGGCGACCGGCAAGAATCCGGCAGCTATGGCGTCGGCGGGCGCGAAGGCTATCAGCGCTTCATCGAAACACATTCATGGCAAGGTGCGGTCGACGAAGCCGTGCGCCAGGCCCTGGTCAATCTCGACGCCGTGCCGGCGCCGGCCGGCGAGATGGACGTGGTGCTCGGCTCCGGTTGGCCGGGCGTGATGTTGCACGAAGCCGTCGGCCATGGCCTCGAAGGCGACTTCAATCGCAAGCAGACGTCGGCTTTCGCGGGCTTGATGGGCCAGCAAGTCGCCGCCAAGGGCGTCACCGTCGTTGACGACGGCACCATGCAGCAGCGGCGCGGCTCCCTATCGATCGACGACGAGGGCACGCCGACCAATCGCACCGTGTTGATCGAGGACGGCATCCTGGTCGGCTATATGCAGGACCGGCAGAACGCGCGGTTGATGGACATGAAGCCGACCGGCAACGGCCGGCGTGAATCTCATGCCCACGTGCCGATGCCGCGCATGACCAACACTTACATGCTGGCCGGCAAGCACGACCCGCAGGAGATCATCGCCTCGGTGAAGAACGGCCTCTACGCCGTGAGCTTCGGCGGCGGCCAAGTCGACATCACCTCGGGCAAATATGTGTTCCAATGCACCGAGGCTTACAAAATCGAAAATGGCAAAGTTGGAGCGCCGGTGAAGGGCGCCATGCTGATCGGCAACGGCCCCACCGATTTGCATCGCATCAGCATGATCGGCAATGATTTCGCGCTCGATCCCGGCATCGGCACCTGCGGCAAGAACGGCCAGGGAGTGCCAGTCGGCGTGGGGCAACCCAGCTTGCGCATGGATCGTATCACCGTCGGCGGCACGGCCTAACCGGAGGGAATGACATGTCGCAACAAAAGTCAGGCGTCCGCGGCTGGTTCAGGGGCATCGTCGACATCGCCGTCATCCTGCTACTGGTGACCGCTGCAAAGACCGCGATCGCCGAACCGTTTTATGTGCCGTCCGGCTCGATGGAGCCGACACTGCTGATCGGCGACGAGTTGCTGGCGACGAAATTCCCTTACGGCTATGGCTCCGCCTCGCTGCCCTCCTTCATCGACCTGCCGGTCACGTCGCGCATCCTTGGCGCCCTGCCACGGCGCGGCGATATCGTGGTGTTCCGCTGGCCGGGCGACCGCTCGCAAACCTGGGTCAAGCGCGTCATCGGCCTGCCCGGCGACCGCATCGCGCTGCGTGACGGCGTGGTCTCAATCAACGGAACGCCGGTGGACGTACAACCGGACGGAACCGGCCAACTCGAAAACGAGGATGGCTCGCTCACGCCGGCCGCGCGCTTCGTCGAAACGCTGCCGGATCAGCGCAAGCATCTGATCTTCAAACTCGCACCCGACAATCCGCTCGACACGATGGCCGAAATTATCGTTCCGCCCAACCATCTGTTCGTCATGGGCGACAACCGCGACAACTCGGCCGACAGCCGCGTGCCATTGCGCGATGGCGGCGTCGGATTATTGCCGGTGGCCAATCTGGTGGGACGCGTGGACGGGATCGTCGGGTCGTGGGACCTCGGCATCAAAAGCCAGCCGATGTGGACGTGGCCTTCCGGCTTGCGTCTGGCGCGGTTTTTCTCAAGCGTCCACTAAGCGCTATCTCACCACTCCCGAAATGCAGCACGGCTTGTGGCGCGGCGGCTTGAGCTTGTCCTTGAGATAGCAACGCGGGCTGGTGCTGACAAAACCGGGCCGCGCATAGGTCCAGTCGCGGCAGCGATTCTCGGCCTCGCAAGCCGCCTTGCAGGCAGCGCCTTCGGCGTCGGACGGCGTGTCGAAGTAACGGTAGTCGCCGCCGAGGCGATCGATGGAGAATTCGACGGGCCCCTTGCGCGGCTCGATCACGCCGGCGCCGCGCACACCCGACACGCAGCATTTGTCTTCCTGCCGCGGCGGTACTTTATTTTTAAGCCAGCAAGTAGCGATCACCGTGGCGGTGCGCGGATAGGAGAAACTCCAGGCACGGCAGTGCGCGTCGCGCTCGCAGCGCGCGGCGCAGACCGTCGGGTCGCCGTTGCGGATCTGGAAATTGAGGTAGTCGCCGCCGCGGCGATCGAAACCGGTCTGCGCCTGCGCCGGGCCGGCCACCGAGGCGGCTAGCAGCGCGCCGAGGAGAATGACACTAGACCGCATGCGCGCCCGCCCGGCTTTGGATTGCCGTTAGTCTAACCCCAGCGCCATGTTAACGCATCCGCCAAAAGAATGCGCCCGCCGGAGGGGCCGGCGGGCGCTTAGATCCGGCCGCGAGAGGGGATGATCGCGGTTTCCGGATCGAGCGGCCGATGAGAGGGGTCGGCCGTTTGCTGGTTAGATCGCCTGGCGTGCCGGACGATCAGTCGCCGGGCGATGGAAGCCGTCCTGCACCGGCGGCGTGCGCGGCATGCTCAATCGCCGCTCGATGGCGCGCTCGCGCAGCAGCGCGGTCGGGTCGTCCCAGAACGGCTGGGAAAACGCGTCGCGCAAGTCGGAGCGCGTGATGCCGATATCGGCCAGCATGTGACGATCGAGGCCGGCGAGCATGCGGGCCTCGCGCCGATGGCTGCGGGCGCGCGCAAGCTGCCTCAGCCAATAGGTCACGAGCGCCACAAGGGCGAGCATGGCGCGCACCAAAGTGCCGCCGGCGACAGGCAAAACGGGGATATTTGCGTTCATTTTCATTCTCCGTGCATTCCGTGGACAAGACGCCAAAATCGGCCCGGCCACGCACCGGAACCACCCGATATCCCCACCCGAAACCTCTGGAATTGGGACCACCATGCTCTCAAAAGATTGATTAGTGAAACGAATGTTTCTAATCTGACCGATCAGGATTGGTGATATGGCTTAGCCAGCCCAAAACGCCGCATCCAGAGGGACTGCCCATGACCGCGCTCATTGATGTTGATCATCTGCGCAGCTTCATCGCCATCGCCGAAACCGGCAGCTTCACCAAGGCAGCCGAGGTGGTGAACAAGACCCAATCCGCTGTCTCGATGCAGATGAAGCGGCTGGAAGAGCGGCTCGATCGGCCGATCTTTGCGCGCGACGGCCGCGCCTCGAAGTTGACCGAAGACGGACAACGCCTGCTCGATTACGCGCGGCGCATCGTCAAGCTCAACGTTGAAACGTTGGCGGCGTTTTCGGCCGCGGAATTATCCGGCCGCGTGCGGCTTGGCGTGCCCGATGACTATGCCGACCGCTACCTGCCCGAGATCATGGCGCGCTTTTCGCGTGTTTATCCGGGTGTCGAACTCACCGTGATCTGCGAGCCGTCGGTCGATCTGCTCGACCGCATCGACGACAACGAGATCGACCTCGCGATCGTAACCAATTGCGAATCCAAGCGGGCCTCGGAAACGTTCCGGCGCGAACGGCTGCTCTGGGTGACGTCGAACCGGCATCCGACCCATCTCGAAGACCGCCTGCCTTTGGCATTGGGCCGGCCGACCTGTTCGTGGCGACGCATCGCCATCGAGCGCATGGAAAAAGTCGGCCGTCCGTTCCGCGTGCTCTATTCGAGCTCGAACGCCGGCGCGGTGTCGGCCGCCGTGCTTGCCGGCCTCGCGGTGTCGGTGCTGCCGGAGTCCGGTTTGCGCCCCGGCATGCGCGTGTTGACAGCGGCAGAAGGCTTCCCGGAATTGCCGAGCTGCCGCATCGGCCTGGTGCGCAACGCGCATGAAGGCTCGACGCTGGCCAATGCGCTGGCCGAACACATCGTGTCGTCGCTCGATAACTTGTCGGAAGCGCAGGCGGCGGAGTAATTTTTAGTAAGCGTATTCTTCAAAAATCGGCTCGACCGAGCTGTTCCAAGCGCCGTGGAATTTCTCCAGCAATTCCTCGGCCGGCGTGATGCCGCGCGCGATTGATTCTTCCAGTGGGCGCAAATAGCGCGTTTCGTCGCGGCGGTTCTGGTCGATATATTTGCGGCGCGCCAATCCGCGCGCGGCAAAGCGCAATGTCTCCTGCGCCAGCGTCAGGACATTGCGGCCGCGGATCTCGGCCGCAAAGCCGAGCCTCGGCACATCGTCGCGCAGCCGCTCGCGCTCGGCCGCGCTCCAGCCTTTGGCCAGGTCCCAGCAGGCATCGAGCGCGTCGCCGTCGTAGAGCAGCCCGACCCACAAGGCTGCCAGCGACGGCAGCCGCCGCCACGGGCCGCCATCGGCGCCGCGCATTTCGAGATAGCGCTTGAGCCTCACCTCGGGGAAGATCGTGCTCAGATGATTGGCCCAGTCGGAAATGGTCGGCCGCTCGCCCGGCAGCTCGGCCAATTTGCCGGCGAAGAAATCCTTGAACGACTTGCCGGCGACGTCGATATATTTGTCGCCGCGTTTGATGAAATACATCGGCACGCCGAGTGCGTAATCGACGTAACGCTCGAAGCCCATGCCGTCCTCAAACGCCCAAGGCAGCGTGCCGGCACGGTTGTTGTCGGTGTCGGTCCAGATCTGCGAACGGAAAGAGAGAAATCCGTTCGGCTTGCCTTCGGTGAACGGCGAATTGGCGAACAACGCGGTCGCCACCGGCTGCAGCGCCAGCGCGACGCGCAGCTTTTTCACCATGTCGGCCTCGGACGAGAAGTCGAGGTTCGCCTGCACAGTGCAAGTGCGGTACATCATGTCGAGGCCGAGCGTGCCGACCTTCGGCATGTAGTTCGTCATGATCTTGTAGCGGCCCTTCGGCATCATCGGCATGTCGGCGCGGCTCCAATTGGGAGTCATGCCCATGCCGAGGAAGCCGATGCCCAAGGGCTTTGCTACCTCGTGCACTTGGGCCAGATGCGCCATCAACTCAGAAGCTGTTTGATGCACGTTCTCGACCGGCGCGCCGGACAGTTCAAACTGCCCGCCCGGCTCCAGCGAAATCGCGCCGCCGCCGGTGACGTCGAACAGGCCGATGATGTTGTCGCCTTCCATGATCGGCTCCCAGCCGAGCAGACCATGCATGCCGTCGAGCAGCGCGCGGATGCTGCGCTGGCCGGCATAGGGCACCGGTCGGTGGCCTTGTACCGTGAAGGCGAATTTCTCGTGCTCGGTGCCGACGCGGAATTGCGCCTTCGGCTTGCAACCCGCTTCGAGCCAGGCGACGAGTTCGTCGCGCGTCTCGATGGGGGTCATGTCGATCTGGTCACGAGCCATGCAGAGCAATGGGTTGGCGGAAGGGGCGCGACCTTAAACATGGGCTCACGCAAAGGGCAATGCGGGGAAAGCCGGTCATCGATCGGCCGATGAAGCGGACCGCATTGATTCAACGGACAAATTTCTCGTTCTATTTTTGTTCTTTTTTCGCCGACGCCGATGCACTATGAAAGAGACGCATGACCGAATTTTCTCCCCTGCAAGACGGCGCCCTCAACGCGGTCGCAGCCTGGCTCAAAGCGAAGCCCGGCACGAACGGCACGCCGCAGGTGTTTCGGCTGTTCGGCTATGCCGGCACCGGCAAGACCACGCTGGCCCGCCATCTTGCCGATCATGCCGACGGCGAGGTGAAGTTCGCCGCCTTCACCGGCAAGGCGGCGTCGGTGATGCGCGGCAAGGGCTGCAAGGATGCCTCGACGATTCACAGCCTGATCTACCGCGCGCGAGAGAGCGGCGAGGAAGTGCCGAGCTTTGATCTGTGGGATGACGCGCCGGCTTCCAAGGCCGAGCTGATCATCATCGACGAATGTTCGATGGTGGATGCCGAGCTTGGCCGCGACCTGCTGTCATTCGGCGTGCCGGTGCTGGTGCTGGGGGATCCGGCGCAACTGCCGCCGATCCAAGGCGGCGGATTTTTCACCGAGGCCGAACCGGACGTGATGCTTACCGAAGTGCACCGGCAGGCCGAGGGCGATCCGATCATCCGGCTGTCGATGAACATCCGCGCCGGCGAATATCTCGAGCCCGGCCGTTACGGCGAGACCGAAGTGGTCGTCAAGGACGGCCTCGACCCACAACGCGTGTTGGAAGCCGACCAGGTGCTGGTGGGGCGCAACGCCACGCGGCGCGCCTACAACATCCGGATGCGCGAGCGGCGCGGCTTCGACGATACGATGCCGTCGGCCGGTGACAAGTTGGTGTGCTTGCGCAACAACCGCAAAAAGGGCCTGTTCAACGGCGGGCTGTGGACGGTGAAGGAGCGCGGCGCGCGGCGCACCGGCATTATGACGATGCGGCTGTTGCCGGACGACGACACTGGCATGCGCGGCGTGAAAGTGTCGGTGCGGCCGGAATGTTTTTCCGGCGGCATCGAGCAGATCGATTGGGCGCGGCGCAAGCCCTACGATGAGTTCGACTACGGCTATGTGCTGACCGTGCACAAGGCGCAAGGCTCACAATGGGACGACGTGGTGCTGTTCGACGAAAGCTTCGCGTTTCCCGAAAGCCGCGAGCGTTGGCTTTATACCGGCGTGACGCGGGCGGCGAAGAAACTGACGGTGGTAATGTAGTTTTCCGCTGACGCCCCGATCAAGCGAGCACAGCGAGCGCGAGCCGGGACCCATAGCCCCTGAACTATCGAGAGTGCACGGCGTATGGGTCCCCGCCTGCGCGGGGACGACAGAAACAAACTACGCCGCTTCCTTTTTCTTCGCCGGCGCGAAGCGGCCGTAGAAAGTTTCATCGTGATCGGCAAGATCGATCAGAAGCTTGGAGGGCGCAAAGCGCGCGCCGTATTTTTTCTCAAATTTACGGCACAGCGCGACGAACGCCTTCGGCCCCATCATGTCGATATAGGACAACACGCCGCCGGAAAAAGGCGCGAAGCCCCAACCGAGGATGGAGCCGACATCGGCTTCGCGCACATCGGTCACCACTTTTTCCTCGAAGGTGCGCGCGGCCTCCACCGCTTGCACCACCAGAAAGCGCTGCTTGAGTTCCTCGACGTCGAGCGCTTCAACCTGGTCGCGCGTCAGCGGCTTCGGCAGCAGGCCGGCGAGTCCCGGCCATAGCCGCTTCGGCTTACCCGGGGCATAATCGTAAAAGCCCTTGCCGTTCTTGCGGCCAAGGCGGCCGTTTTTCTCGACCATGTCTTCCATGAGTTTCTTCTGCGCCGGATTAATCGCGTCCTTGCCGAGATCGGCTTCGGCGGCGCGCACGATCTTCAAGCCGAGGTCGAGCGCGGTTTCGTCGTTGAGCGAGAGCGGCCCGACCGGCATGCCGGCCATGCGCGCGGTGTTCTCGACCATCGCCGCCGGGATGCCTTCCAGCAGCATCAGGTGGCCTTCCTGGATGTAATTGAGCACGCATCGGTTGGCGTAGAAGCCGCGGCTATCGTTAACGACGATCGGCGTTTTGCGGACCGCGCGCACGAAGTCGAGCGCCACCGCCAGGGCCTTGTTAGCCGTCGCCTTGCCGAGAATGATTTCGACCAGCATCATGCGGTCGACCGGCGAGAAGAAGTGAATGCCAATGAAGCGCGGCGGATCCTTGAAATCGGCGGCAAGCGAAGTAATCGGCAGCGTCGAGGTATTGGAAGCGAACGTCGCGCCCTCGCCGATGACCGCTTGAATCTTCGCAATCACGTCGGACTTTACCTTGCGGTCCTCGAACACCGCCTCGATCACCAGATCGCAATCCTTGAGCGCCGCATAATCCGGCGTCGGTGTGATTAACGAGAGCAACCCGTCGCGTTCGGCGCTTTTCATGCGGCCCTTGTTGACGCGATCGCTCAACGCCTTGTGCAGGCCCGCTTTGCCCTTATCAGCAGTTTCCTGGTCGCGGTCGATCAACACGACTTGCAGGCCTGCGGCCGCGCTCACTTGCGCGATGCCGGCGCCCATGAAACCGGCGCCGACCACGCCGATCTTCTTCAAATTCGTCGCCAGCACGTCGGCCGGGCGGCGCGCGCCCTTGTTGAGTTCCTGCATCGACACGAACAGCGAGCGGATCATGGCAGCCGCTACGGGCGAGCGCAGGATCCTGGCGAACCAGCGTGACTCGACGCGCAGCGCTGTGTCCATGTTCAGTTGCAGGCCCTCATAGACCACCTGCAAGATCGCGCGCGCCGCCGGATAATTGTCGTAGGTCTCGCGGCGGTAGATCGCGTTCGCCGCCGGGAACGTCATCATGCCGGCCTTGGAATAGACCTGGCCGCCCGGCAGACGGAAGCCTTGCACGTCCCACGGCGCAACCGCCTTGCCGCCGGCCTTGATCCAGTCCTTGGCGGTCTTGATCAGATCGGCCTCCGGCACGACCGCGTCGATCAGCTTCATGGTCTTGGCGCGATCGACTTTGAGCTGGTCGCCTTTGAGCAAAAACTGCAACGCGTCGGCGGGCTGCAACATGCGCGCGACACGCTGGGTGCCGCCGGCGCCGGGGAAAAGACCGACCTTGATCTCGGGCAGACCGAGCCGTGTTTTGGGATTGTCCGACGCAATGCGCTGGTGGCAGGCGAGCGCGAGCTCGAAGCCGCCGCCCATCGCGGTGCCGTTGAGCGCGCAGACCCACGGCTTGCCGCCGGTTTCCAGGCGGCGATAGACCTGCGACAGCTTGCGGCTTTCATCGAAGACGAATTGCGCGGCGGCCTCTGTACCCTGGTTGCGGAGCATCCCCATGTAGAGCGAGTTCATGCGCTCCAGCATGGTCAGGTCCGCCCCGCCGCAGAAAGCGTCCTTGCCCGAGGTGATGACCGCGCCCTTGATCGCAGCGTCGCCGGCGACCTTCTCGACCAGCTTGCCCAGTTCCTCGATGACGTCGGCATTGATGACGTTCATCGAGCGGCCGGCCATGTCCCAGGTGACGAGCGCGATGCCGTCTGCGTCGAGGTCGAAGGTGAAGTTGGCCATGTCGCTGGTTCCTATTTGGAATACGGCTCGCCGTTTTTCCGCGTGTAGGTAAAGGTCGTGCCGTCGCGCACGGCCAGCATGTCGATGTCGGAATAATGCGCGCGTTCCGTGGGGGCGCGGCTGCCGACCTCGATTAAGACGACGTCGCGGTTCGAGCGGTTGACTAAGCAGTGGCCGTTGGTGACGCTGGCCTTCCAAGCGACCGCGGCACCGGCCTTGAGAACGGTCTCGCCGCCGTCCTCGCACAGCGTGACTTCGCCTTCGAGCACATAGACGAACTCGTCCTCATTCTCGTGCCAGTGGCGCTGCGAGGACGCAGCACCCGGTTTGAGGGTGCAGACGTTGACGCCGAATTGCGTGAGGCCGGCGGCGCGCGCCAGGCGCTTGCGCGAGCGGCCCTCGACCACCTTATTGAAGGGCGAAGGATATCCGGTCGAGGTGTCGATCGGGACTTTCTCAATGTCGATTTTCGGCATCGCTTTCTCTCACACTCTTTCGATGATGGTCGCGGTGCCCATGCCGACACCGATGCAGAGCGTCACCAGCGCGGTCGACTTGCCGCTGCGCTCCAGTTCGTCGAGCACAGTGCCGAGGATCATCGCGCCGGTGGCACCTAACGGATGCCCCATGGCGATGGCGCCGCCGCAGACGTTGATCTTGTCGTGCGGAATGTCGAAGGCCTGCATGTAGCGCAGCACCACCGAGGCGAAGGCCTCGTTGAGTTCGTACAGATCGATGTCGCCGATGCTCATGCTGGCCTTGGCCAGGACCTTTTTGGTCACGTCAATCGGCCCGGTCAGCATAATCGCGGGCTCGGAGCCGATATTGGCGAAGGCCTTGATGCGCGCGCGCGGTTTGAGGCCGGCGCGCTTGCCCGCCTCCTTGCTGCCGATCAGAACGGCTGCGGCGCCATCGACAATGCCGGACGAATTGCCGGCGTGATGCACGTGATTGACCGCCTCGATTTCCGGATAACGTTGCACGGCAACCGCGTCGAAGCCCGCCATCTCGCCCATCTGCACGAAAGACGGCTGCAACGCGGCAAGCGACTGCATGGTGGTCGACGGGCGCATGTGCTCGTCCTTGGCCAGGATGGTGAGGCCGTTGGGATCCTTCACCGGCATGACCGACTTCTTGAAACGCCCCTCCTCCCAGGATTTGGCGGCGCGCTTCTGGCTTTCGACCGCGTAGGCATCCACGTCATCGCGCGAGAATCCGTATTTGGTCGCGATCAGATCGGCGGAAATGCCCTGCGGCAGGAAATAAGTTTCGACCGCGATCGAGGGGTCGACCGGCCAGGCGCCGCCGGAGGCGCCGATGCCGACGCGGCTCATGGATTCGACGCCGCCGCCGATTGTCATCTCGTGCTGACCCGACATGATCTCTGCCGCGGCGAAATTCACCGCGTCGAGACCCGAAGCGCAGAAACGGTTGATCTGGATGCCCGGCACGCCGTCGCCGTAGCCCGCAACCAGCGCCGCCGCGCGCGCGATGTCACCACCGGCCTCGCCGACCGGGTCGACGCAGCCCATCACCACGTCGTCGACCAGCGTGGGGTCGAGCTTGTTGCGGTCCTTGACCGCGCCGAGCGCCTGCGCCGCGAGATTGAGCGCGGTCACTTCGTGCAGCGCGCCATCGGGTTTGCCGCGGCCGCGCGGCGTGCGCACGTGGTCGTAGATGAATGCGTCGGACATCGGCGTTCTCCTGCGCAGATCAAAGACTGCGCGCGATCAGCAGTTTCATGATCTCGTTGGTGCCGGCATAGATACGCAGCACCCGCGCGTCGCGGTAGAGGCGCGAGATCGGATATTCGTCCATATAGCCATAGCCGCCGAACATTTGCAGGCAGCGGTCGATCACATCCGCTTGCGTGTCGGTGAGCCGGTATTTGGCCATCGAGGCGGTCACGGTGTCGAGCTTGCCCTCGACGTGCAGGCCGATGCAATGGTCGAGGAACACCTTGGCGATGGTGGTGTCGGTCTTGCATTCGGCCAGCTCGAACTGGGTGTTCTGGAACTCGATGATCTTCTTGCCGAAAGCTTGGCGCTGCTTGACGTAATCGACGGTAAGCGCAAACGCTCGCTCCATCATCGCGACCGCATGCACGGCGACGATCAGGCGCTCCTGCGGCAATTCCTTCATGAGCTGGTAGAAGCCCTGCCCCTCCTCTGGGCCGAGCAGGCTCGAGGCCGGTAATTGAACATCCTCGAAGAACAATTCCGAGGTGTCGGCGGAATCCATGCCGAGCTTCTTGAGCTTGCGGCCACGGCGGAAGCCCTGCGCGTCGTCGGTCTCGACCACCATCAACGAGGTGCCCTTGGCGCCTGCTTTCGGATCGGTCTTGGCGACCACGATGATCAGATTGGCGTGCTGGCCGTTGGTGATGAAGGTCTTCGAGCCGTTAAGCAGATAGCCGTTGCCGGATTTCTTGGCGGTGGCGCGCACGCCTTGCAGGTCGGAGCCGGTACCGGGCTCGGTCATGGCGATGGCGCCGACCAGTTCGCCGGTGGCGAGCTTGGGCAGCCAGCGTTTCTTCTGCTCCTCGGTGCCGTAATGCAGGATGTAGGGTGCGACGATCCCCGAGTGCAAAGGCGCGCCGAAAGTATCGAAGCCGGCGAGCGAGAATTCGCGGTTGATCACGGCGTCGTGGGCGAAACTGCCGCCCGAGCCGCCATATTCTTCCGGCATCGATGCACACAACAGACCGGCGCTGCCGGCCCGGGTCCAGACGTCGCGGTCGTACATGCCGGCCTCGTGCCATCGATCGAGATGGGGCACGAATTCTTGCGTGATAAAGCGCCGCGCCTGCTCCTCAAGCAGGACGAGATCCTCGCTCATCCATGCCGGCCGCGGAATGTTCAGAGCATCCATGCGAGCGTTTCCCGGGCGACTCGAGGCTTTCGGTGGCACCATAGAGCCGGTGGGCCGGGCGCGCGAGCGTACTTTGACGGCCATTCCGGGCCGGCCTTTGGCGCCGGACCCGGAATGATTGGAATATTACTTCTTGGCCGGATCCTTGACGTTCTCGATCTTGTCAAACTCGACGTTCTGAATCTTATCGCCGACCTTTTCGACCCGTCGGATATAGACGGTCTGCACGATATCGCGCGTCGCAGGATCGATGGAAATCGGTCCGCGCGGGCTTTCCCAGGCTATGCCCTTGGCGGCCTCAATCAGCGAATCTCCGTCGGTCTTGCCGCCGGTCTTTTTCAGCACCTCATAGATCAGGTTCATGCCGTCATAGCCCCCGATCGAAAATACGTCGGGGGTGCGCTTGTACTCGTCATTGTAGGCCTTCACGAATTCCTTATTGAGCGCCGAGTTGTGGTCCCAGCCGTAATGAAAGACGGTGATGATGCCGAGCGCGGCATCGCCCATGCTCTTGAGCGCGTTGTCGTCCATGGTGATTTCACCCTGGCCCAGAATCTTTATGTTCTTTGGATTCATGCCTCGCTCGGCGAGCGCCTTGGCGAAAGCCGGCGGCTGCGCGCCGCCCGGAATGAACACGAAGATCGCTTCGGGATTGAGATCCTTGGCGCGCTGCACGAAGGCGGAGAAATCCGCATTCGCCACCGGCATGCGCACCGAGCCGACAACTTCGCCACCGGCGCCCTTGAAGCCATTCTGGAACCAGGTCTCGGCGTCAATTCCGGGGCCGTAGTCGGAGACCATCGTATAGACCTTGCGGATGCCGCTCTTGTAAGCCCAGGCGCCGAAGGTTTGCTCGAGCTGCGGGATGGTCAGGGAGGTGCGCACGACATAGGGCGACTTGGCGGTGATGATCGAGGTCGCCGCGTTCATCACCACCATGAGTTTTTTTCCTTCCGCCGAAACGTCGGCCGCACCGAGCGCTTCCGGCGTCAGGGTGAAGCCGGCGAGGATGTCGACCTGATCGCGCACGATCAGTTCCTGCGCCAGACGCTTGGCAACATCCGGATTGGGACCGCCGGTATCCTTGCGGATGAACTCGATCTTCTTGCCGGCGACGGTGTCACCATGCTGTTTGACGTAGAGCTTGATGGCGTTGTCCATCTGCGTCGCGGTGTCGGCGAACTGGCCGGAATAGGCCATGATCAGACCGACCTTGACGGTGTCAGTCGCATTCGCCGAGGATGCCGCCAACAGCGCCGCGACAATAACGAGAAAAGATTTTCGCATGAGTTCGCTCCCTGGAGCCGTTTCCTTGATCGACGGCCTATGAACAGGTTAGCGGCAATCGGTGGGCGCGTCACGGAGAAGCCCGCGTGCTGAAGTTTGCAATTTTCGATCACCTGGACAGCAACGGTGCGCCGTTGGGTAGCTTCCTCGAACAGCGATTGCGGCTCATCGAACTGATCGAACAAAGCGGCTTTGACGGCTTTCACCTCGCCGAGCATCATTCGACGCCGCTCGGAATGGCCTTTAGTCCCAACGTTTTTCTGAGCGCTGCTATTCAGCGCACCAGCAGGATCCAGCTTGGGCCGCTGGTATATGTGCTGCCACTCTACCACCCGCTGCGACTCTATGAAGAAATCTGCATGCTCGACCATTTGAGCGGAGGCCGCCTGACAGTGGGAGTGGGCAGAGGTGGCGCGCTGTTCGAGCACCAGCGCTTTGGGGTCGATCCCAAGGACGCGCCGGCGATGTATCACGAGGCCTTTGCCGTGCTGATGCGCGCCTTCGAGGCCGACGTGCTCGACTTCGAAGGCGAGTTCTACCGCTACAAGGACTATGTGGTGCAAGCGAAGCCGGTGCAGCGCCCGCATCCGCCGCTCTGGTACGGCGCGCCCAATGCTGAGGCAATCACCTGGGCGGCGGCGCGCGGCATCAATGTCGTCTCGCTCGGCCCGGCGCCAAGGGCACGCGCGATCAGCAACCGTTACGTCCAGGAATGGAAAACGCTCGGCTGTGCGCCGGACGAACTGCCGGGCATCGGCATCACGCGCCATGTTGTGGTCGCCGAGACGGATGAAAAAGCGCGGGCCATCGCACAAGCCGCCTATCCGCGCTGGCGCAATGCCATGGATTACATCTGGCGGCGTTCCGGCGTCGCCTTCGCGCTGAAGGAAATCTATCCGGAGGATTTCGCCACGTTGGAAAAGATCGGTCACGGGATTGCCGGCTCACCCACGACGGTGCGCGACGCCGTGACGCGGCTCAAGGCTGAGACCGGCGTCAACACCCTGCTCTGCCAGATGGTGTTCGGCGACATGAATTTCGATAATGCCGCCCATTCAATCCAGTTATTCGGCAGCGAAGTCATTCCGGCCTTTGCCTAATCGCCCTCGCGCCGCTCACGTCTGGTATTCGATGTGGAGCTAGCTCGGTCCACCGCGCGGTGTTACCACTCGTGAACCAGGCCGGGACTGCCATCATGAACAACCACACGCGCGTCGAACGCGCCAGCGACGCGGACTCGTCCTACGCTTGGCTGCGGCTGGCGATCGCCGTGTTGGTCAGCACCATCGGCGGGGTCGGCATGTGGTCGGTGGTGGTGGCCCTGCCGGCGATCCAGGCCGATTTCGGCGTCGCGCGCGCCGACGCTTCGCTGCCCTATACGCTCACCATGCTCGGCTTCGGCGCCGGCGGTATCGTCACCGGCCGGCTCGCCGACCGCTACGGCATCGCGATGCCGCTGGCGATTGGAGCGATATCGCTCGCGCTCGGCTATGTCGCGACCGGCTACGCCTCCAGCCTCTGGCAGGTGGCGATCGCGCATGGGCTGCTGATCGGGCTCGGCTGCTCGACCACTTTTGGGCCGATGATGGCCGACATGTCGCATTGGTTCGTGCGCCGGCGCGGCATCGCCGTCGCCATCGTGGCGTCCGGTAATTATCTCGCCGGCACGTTCTGGCCGCCGGTGGTGCAGCATTTCATCGCCAACGATGGCTGGCGCGCGACCCATATCGGCATCGGCCTGTTCTTGCTGGTGACCATGCTGCCGCTGACCTACTTCCTGCGCGGACGGATGCATCACAGCGAAGCGTCGTCGCAAACGGCGGCGCGCCGGCAAGCTGAATTGCCGTTCTCCGGCAGGACACTGCAAGTATTGCTGTGCATCGCCGGCGTTGCCTGCTGCGTGGCGATGTCGATGCCGCAAGTGCACATCGTCGCCTATTGCGGCGATCTCGGTTACGGCGTGGCGCGCGGCGCCGAGATGCTGTCGCTGATGATGGCTTTCGGCATTGTCAGCCGTGTGGCATCCGGCTTCGTCGCCGACCGCATCGGCGGTGTGCGCACGCTGCTGCTGGGCTCGGTGCTGCAGGGAGTGGCGCTGTTCTTTTATTTGTTCTTCGACGGCCTCGCATCGCTCTACGTGATCTCGGCGATGTTCGGTCTGTTCCAGGGCGGCATCGTGCCGAGCTACGCCATCATCGTGCGCGAATATTTTTCGCCCAAGGAAGCCGGCACCCGCGTCGGGCTGGTGCTGATGGCGACACTGATCGGCATGGCGGGCGGCGGCTGGATGTCGGGCGCGATTTTCGATTTCACCGGCTCTTACAAGGCGGCGTTCCTCAACGGGCTCGGCTGGAATCTGGTCAACGTCTCGATCATGACCTGGCTGTTGCTGCGCTCACGCGGCCGTCACGCACCGGCCCACGCCTAGAACGCCTCGTCCGGCAATTCCATCGTCGATCCTGCACCCGACTGGATGCGGGCAAAGTGTGCCGCCGTCTCCGGCAGCATGCGCTCCATGAAAAACCGCGCGGTAACAAGCTTGACGCTCATGCGCGACTCGGCGCCGTTGGATTTCTTCGCGAGCGCGGCTTCGGCGATCTTGCACCACATGTAGCCGAGCGCCACCAGGCCGAACATATGCAGATAATCTGTAGCTCCTGCGCCGGCATTGTCGGGTTTGGTCATGGCGTTCTGCATGAACCACATCGAGGCCTGCTGTAGATGGCCGAGCGAAACGCCGAGCGGCGTCACGAGCGGCTTCATCGCCTCATCGGCGCTCTTGTCCTTGATGAAGGAGCCGACTTCGTTGATGAAAGCCATCAGCGCGCGGCCGCCGTCCTTGCCGAGCTTGCGGCCGACGAGGTCGAGCGCCTGGATGCCATTGGCGCCTTCGTAGATCTGCGCAATGCGCGCGTCGCGCACGAACTGCTCCATGCCATGCTCGGCGATGTAGCCATGACCGCCGAACATTTGCTGCGCCATCACCGTATTGGCGAAGCCGGTGTCGGTGAGCACGCCTTTGACCACCGGCGTGAGCAGGCCCATGAAATCGTCGGCGCTCTGGCGTTCCCTCTGATCCTGTGAGCGATGCGCGATGTCGCCTTTGAGCGCGGTCCACAACACCAGCACGCGCGCCGCCTCGTTGAAAGAGCGGATCGTCATCAGCGTGCGGCGCACGTCCGGATGCACGATGATCGGGTCGGCCGGCTTGTCGGGATATTTGGCGCCTGAGAGCGCACGACCCTGCAGGCGCTCTTTGGCGTAGATTGCGGCGTTCTGATAGGCGACTTCCGATTGCGCCAGGCCTTGCACGCCCACGCCAAGGCGGGCTTCGTTCATCATCGTGAACATGGCAGGCAGCCCGCGGTTTTCCTCGCCGATCAGCCAACCAATGGCGCCATCGTAATTCATCACACAGGTGGCATTGCCGTGGATGCCCATTTTCTCTTCGATCGAGCCGCAGGACACACCGTTGCGGTCCGCGAGCGCGCCGTCATCCTTGACCATCACCTTCGGCACCACGAACAGCGAGATGCCCTTGGTGCCGGCCGGCGCGCCTTCAATGCGGGCGAGCACCAGGTGGATGATATTGGAAGCCATGTCGTGCTCGCCGGCCGAGATGAAAATCTTGGTGCCGGTGATCTTGTAGCTGCCGTCGGCCTGCTTCACCGCCCTGGTGCGCAGCAGACCGAGATCGGTGCCGCAATGCGGCTCGGTCAAATTCATCGTGCCGGTCCATTCGCCGGTTACCATCTTGGGCAGATATTTCGTCTTCAGTTCCGGCGAGGCATGCACGAGCAGCGCTGCAATGGCGCCCTGCGTCAGACCCGAATACATCGCGAAGGCCATGTTGGCCGAGCACAGAAATTCATTGACCGCGACGGTCAGCGTCGCCGGCAGGTCCTGGCCGCCGAATTCTGCCGGCACCGAGATGCCGATCCAGCCGCCCTCGACCAGTTGTTTGAACGCTTCCTTGAATCCGGTCGGCGTCGTGACGCTGCCGTCGGGATGGCGCGTGCAGCCTTCTTTGTCGCCGACGCGATTGAGCGGGGTGAGCACTTCTTCGCTGAACTTCGCCGCCTCGCTCAGCACCGCCTCGATCAGATCGGGCGATGCATCGGCAAAGCCGGGCAGATTGCCGTAGCGGTCGATGTGCAGCACGTCGTTGAGCAGAAACAACGTGTCCTCGACGGGCGCTTTGTAGGTCGGCATCGGTCCCTCTCGGCACCCAGCGTGCGCCGTTAACGACTAGTTAACTATTGGACGATTGCGACCGGTTCAAGAACGGCGGTCGATTTCCCCAAGCGCCGCAAGCGCTCCTTGCAGCCAAGCATCGCGCATCCGGCTTTCGGCCGCGTTAAGCGGCCGCCCGCCATCGCCGGCGGCGAAAACCGCGCGCAAAATCCGGCACTTCCCGCCAATCCTTAACCCCTTGTTTACCGTGACCGGCAAAAAGTCGGGCCGAGGACTTTGGACCGCGCCCGTATCCACCCGCCGTTAACGTGTGCCGGTTCCACGGAGAGCCCAATAGGCTCTTTCGCCTCCACCAGGAATGTGGGTGCGAGCAATGAAACTTGGCGTCCCGTGGAGTGTCAAAGGCATACGGCCGGAGGCCCGCGAAACGGCGAGAGAAGCCGCGCGGCGCTCAGGCGTGTCGTTGGGCGAATGGCTCAACGCCGTCATCATTCAACAGGCCGAGGAAGAAGGCGTGCAAGCGCCGTCGCTCGATGACGATGACGACAGCGACGAGCTCACCACGGTGCATGCGCGGCTCGATGACATCACGCGGCGCATCGAGCAGATCGGACGCAGCGGACCGGCGGCCTACGCGCCCAAGCTCAGCCGCCAGGAACCCGACCAGCTCGCCGAACTGATCGGCCGCCTCGACCGGCGGCTTGATCAATTCGCCAATGTGTCTTCGCCGCCTCCGCCGCCAATGGCGCCGCCGGCAATGCCGAGCACGCGATTGCCGCCGAGCCTCGATCGCGCCGTCGCCGAAATCGCCGCGCGTCAGCGCATGCTCAACGGCAATGCCGCGTCCGCGCCGCAGTTGCAAACGCAAGGCGCGCTGGCGGTTGCCGCACCACCGGCCATGACCGCTCCCGCGCCCGCGCCCCTGCCGTTGCCAGTGCAAGACCTGTCGGGCCTGGAAGATCAGCTCCGCAACATCACCAATCAGATCGAGATACTGCGCAAGCCGGGCGTCGAGCAGGCGATCAATGCGTTGCGCGACGAGCTCGGCGAGATCGGCCGCACGCTCAACGACGCCATGCCGCGCCGCGCCATCGACGCCATCGAGAAGCAGATCCACGGCCTCAACCAGCGTATCGCCGAAGGCCGCCAGGCCGGTATCGACACCGGCGCGCTCGGCGGCATCGAGCGTGGGCTTGCCGAAGTGCGCGACGCCTTGCGCGGACTGACGCCGGCGGAAAACCTGATCGGCTTCAACGACGCGGTGGCCGGCCTGGCCCACAAAATCGATCTCATCGTCGCGCAGAAAGACCCGGCGACGTTGGCGCAACTCGAGAACGCCATCACCACGTTGCGTGAGATGAGCACCCATATCGCCTCCAATGAGACGGTGCGCGGCCTTGCCTCGCAAGTGCAGGCGCTGGGCGAGAAGGTCGAATTCCTGGCCCACGGCGGGGTCGGCGGCGAAGCGATCAATCATCTCGAGCAGCGCATTGCCGCGCTTTCCGATGCATTGGCGGAGCGCGCGCAAACCGGCGTCACTGTGCCGCCGCAGCTGGAAGCCCTGGTTCAGTCACTGACCGACAAGATCGAACAGGTCCAGCACTCGCGCGGCAACAGCGATGCGTTCGGCCATCTCGAGGACCGCATTGTCAATCTGGTGGAGAAGCTGGACGCCTCGGATTCTCGCCTCGGCCACCTGGACGCGCTCGAGCGCGGCCTCGCCGATCTTCTGGTGCATATCGAGACCAACAAAGACAGTGGACCGCGCGCGGATAGCTCGCCCGGTGTCAACGATCTCAAGCACGACATCGCCCGCACGCAAGACGCACTCGAAGCTGTGCACGGCACGCTCGGTCTCGTCGTCGATCGTCTTGCTATGATCGAAAAGGATATGCGCGGCGAAGCGCGCACGCGTGACGCCGTCGAAAACGATATGCCGCTGAGCCAGCCGGTTAGCAGGGTCGCGGTCCGCGCGGTCGATAGTCCGCCGCTCGCCGCGGCCATGCCGATGCCGGCGCCGCCCCCGCCGCCGCCTCCGGCGGCCGCGGCGCCGCAGCCGGCACCCCGCCGCATGCCGCCGGCTACCCAATTGCCGATCGATCCCGACTTGCCGCCCAATCAGCCGCTCGAGCCCGGTTCCGGGCCGCCACCGATGCGCGCCAATCCGGCCGCGCGGATCGCAGCCTCCGAAGCCGCTCTCGGCGGTAGCCGGCCTGCCACCGCGCCTGGCGGACAATCAGGTTTCATTGCCGCCGCCCGTCGCGCCGCCCAGGCGGCCGGACAGGAGCCAAACACCCGCGCGCCGCGCGCCGAGCCGGTCGAGAGCTACGAGCCTGAGACGCCATCGCTGCGCTCCAAGATGATGAAGCGGGTCAAATCGCTGTTCGTCGCGGCCAGCATCATCGCCATCGTGGTTGGATCGATCCAGATTGCCGGCAATATTCTCGATCCCGGCAATTCCGGAACGCAAACGGCGAAAGCGCCCGCCGCCGCCACAGACAAAATCGAGACAGTGGTAAGTCGCGCCGCGCCCGAGCCGACCGCCAGCGTTGGCTCCAACCCACTCGCATTGCCGAACCTCTCGGCTACGCCGCCGCTGGCGTTGCCGTCCGGCAAGACCCCGGTCGCGACCGCGCCGCCCTACGGCCTGACAGCGCCTTCGATGCCGTCTTTGTTGAGCGCGCCGATGCTAAGCACGAACAGCGACGTCACAGGATCGATTTCCCGCCAAAACAGTAGCCCCGTAACGACGCCGAAACTGCCCAGCGCGCAGATCGGAGGGCTGCCGGTCGCCATTGGCGGAACCCGTCTGCGCAGCGCGGCAGCCGCCGGCGACGGCGCCGCCGCCTACGAAGTCGCCGTGCGCTACGCCGAAGGACGCGGCGTGCCGGTCAATCTGGACGAAGCGGCGCGCTGGTATGAGCGCGCGGCCAGCAAGGGCCTTACACCGGCGCAATTCCGCTATGCCAGCCTGTTGGAAAAAGGCCAGGGCGTGAAGAAAGACCTCGCGCAGGCCCGCCGGCTCTATCTCGCCGCCGCCGCCAAGGGCAACGGCAAGGCGATGCATAACCTCGCCGTGCTTTATGCCGAAGGCATCGACGGCAAGCCGGATTACGCCGCCGCGGTGCAATGGTTCCGCAAGGCCGCGCTGCGCGGCATCGCCGACAGCCAATACAATCTCGGCGTTCTGTGCGCGCGCGGGCTGGGCACCGACAAGAGCTATGCCGAAGCCTACAAATGGTTCGCGCTCGCGGCCGCCCAGGGCGACAAGGAATCCGCCAAGAAGCGCGATGACCTCGCGGTCCATATGGACGTGGCCGCGCTGGCCGCCGCCCAGGATACGGTCAAGACCTTCGTGCCCGAGCCGCAGCCGGAAGACGCCACGATGGTTGCCGAGCCGGCCGGCGGCTGGGATCAAGCCCCCGGCGCACCGCCGCATGTGCGGGCACGGACGGCCGGCCCCTTGGTGCTCGGCTCGTTCGAGGCTGGAAAACGGTGAACAAGCGCGCCCGGGCACGCAAAAGCGTGATCGCGCGCCGGTTCGCCGTTAAGATCGCCAAGACTTCTGGTCCAGAGTCGCTGCTGGATCCGCAATCCGTGGTGTTGACCGCAAGGTGAACCTCGCGTCGGGGCGGACCGGTTAGCGGCGCATTGGCCGTAAACACCGGACGACGTCGCTTGCAGATTTATCTTCCGATCGCCGACATGCCCGTGAACATCTTCCTCGTGCTGGGGATGGGGCTCGCGGTCGGCTACATCTCCGGCATGTTCGGCATCGGCGGCGGGTTCCTGATGACGCCGCTGCTGATCTTCATCGGCGTCACGCCGGCGGTCGCGGTGGCGAGCGTGGCCAGCCACATCGCCGCCTCATCGTTCTCCGGCGCAATCAACTATTGGAATCGGCGCGCGCTCGACCTCCCACTGGCGCTGATGCTGCTGAGCGCCGGCATTCTCGGCACCGCGACCGGCGTCTGGCTGTTCACCGAATTGCGCGCGCTCGATCAGCTCGACCTGATGATCGGGCTTTCCTATGTCACGCTGCTGACGGTCGTCGGCGCCATGATGATCTATGAGAGCCTGCGCGCCGTGGTGCGCGCGCGCAAAGGCATGCCGGCAACGCTGCGCCGGCCGGGCAGCCACACCTGGGTGCACGGTCTGCCGATCAAGGTGCGCTTCAAGCGCTCGAAGATCTACGTGTCGGCAATCCCGGTTTGGGGAATCGGATTCCTGATCGGCTTCGTCGGCGCGATCATGGGTATCGGCGGCGGATTCCTGTTGGTGCCGATGTTGATCTATTTCCTGCGGGTGCCGACCGCGACCGTGATCGGCACCTCGATGGTGCTCACCCTCGTCACCATGGCGTCGGCAACGGTGATGCATGCCGCCACCAACCACCTGGTCGACGCGGTGCTGGCCTTGATCCTGATGGTCGGCGGCGTGGTAGGCGCGCAATTCGGCGTCCGCACCGGGCAGAAGATGCGCGGCGAACGGCTGCGCCTGTTGCTCGGCGTCCTGGTTTTCGCGGTCGGCCTGCGCTTCGCCTACGAGTTGGTGGCATCGCCGGACGATCTGTTCTCGATACGCCACGTCGGGGTCGAATGATGGGGCGGATCGCACTCACATTCCTGGTCGTGATGCTGATCGGCGGCGTAAGGCCTGCTGCCGCCGAGCGGCTGGTGGTGTCGCTATCGAATCACCGGGTGGCGATCACGTCGAGCTTCGTGGGCGAAGATCTGGTGCTGTTCGGCACCGTTGAGCCCGACGCCGGCAAGACCGCGCTGCGGCCTGTCTACGACCTCGTCGTCACCGTGACCGGACCGCGAGAAACGCTACGGGCCCGCCGCAAGCAGCGCGTGCTCGGCATCTGGGTCAATGTCGACTCGCGCGAATTCGTGCGCGTGCCGTCTTATCTCGCCATCCTGAGCAACCGCCCGGCCAGCAAAATTGCCGCATCGGACACCTTGCGGCGATTGCAGGTTGGGCTGGACAATTTCCTGCTGCCACAACGCATCGGGCCGGACCTCGCCGATACGGTACGCGAGGATCCGTTCCGCCTCGCCTTTATACGGCTGGAAAATCAGCAGAACCTGTACAGCGAAATCGGCACCGCGGTGACTTTCCTGACGCCGACCGTATTCCGCGCCGCGATTCCGCTGCCCTCCAACGTGCCGGTCGGCAATTTCGCGATCGACGTCAAGTTGTTTGCCGATGGCGCGCTGGTGGCGCGCACCAACTCGGCGCTGGAAGTGACCAAGACCGGCTTCGAGCAATATGTCGCCGATGCCGCGCGCGATAACGGCCTGCTCTATGGCCTGGCGACCATGCTGATGGCGCTGCTCACCGGCTGGGTCGCCAACGTGATGTTCCGCAGGGACTAAACGCTACCCCTCAATTCATGCTAGCATCGCGCCATGCCAACGGAGAACGAAATGCCGGCCAGCAACGACACCACGACTCGGATTTTTGGCGGATCGCCGCTGGCGGTATTGGGGCGGCTGATTCTGATTTCGATCCTGGTCGGCGTCGTGCTCGCCGCGCTCGGGCTCGATCCGTTCGACATCCTGCAGAGCATCGAGCGGCTGGTGCGCTCGATCTGGAACATGGGCTTCGACGCGTTCCGCTGGCTGTGGCGCTATTTCCTGCTCGGCGCGGTGATCGTGATCCCGATCTGGGTCATCATGCGCCTGGTCAACGCGCCAAAGGGGCGCTAGCTCGGCCAGCTTTCCGCCGTTATATCCGCCGCATCCGAACCGACCATCGACACCAGCGAGTTGCGGTGGCCACGCTTGAGCGCTGCCAGCAGATCGGTCTTGATCTCCGACACCACGCCGATGCCGCGGAATACCAACCCGGTGTAAAGCTGCACCAAGCTCGCACCGGCCTTGATCTTGGCGATCGCCGTAGCGCCTGAGTCGACGCCGCCGGCGCCGATCAACGGGAACGCGCCCTCGGCGCGCACGAAGGTCTCCGCCAGCATGCGGGTCGCAAGCTTGAACAGTGGGCGGCCGGATAATCCGCCCGCCTCCCTCGCTCTGTCGCGCTCGCGCAGCGAGCCCGGCCGCACGATCGTGGTGTTGCCGACGATCATGCCGTCGACACGATGCTTGCGCGCGATGCCGACCGCGTCGTCGAGATCGTTGAGCGCAAGATCGGGCGCGACCTTGAGCAGCACCGGAATAGGACCTGCGCGCGGGCGCACCCGTTCGCGCGCATCCAGCACGCCGGCGAGTAGATCGTCGAGCGCTTTGGCCTGCTGCAGGTCGCGCAAGCCGGGCGTGTTGGGCGAGGAAACATTGACGGTGAAATAGCTAGCGACCGGCGCGAAGCTTTCGACCAGCCGGACATAATCGTCGGCCCGATCCGCACTATCGCGGTTGGCGCCGATATTGACGCCGACAATGCCGCTTGCGTTGCCGCGCGCGGCCAGCCGCTTGAGCGCCGCAGGAGCGCCTTCGCTGTTGAAGCCGAGCCGGTTGATGACGCCCTCGTCGGATTCGAGCCGGAACAGGCGCGGGCGCGGATTGCCGGCTTGCGGCAGCGGCGTGATGGTGCCGACCTCGACGAAGCCGAAACCGAGCCGCAGCAAAGCATCAGGCACCTGAGCGTTCTTGTCGAAACCGGCGGCGAGACCCACCGGATTGGGGAAATTGAGCCCGAAAGCACGCACCGCCAGTTCACTGGGATCGGCGGCCTGCCGTACTACCGGCACATAGCGCAGCGCCTTGATCGCCAAAGCATGCGCGTCTTCCGGGTCCAGGGCCCGTAACAGGGGGCGAGACAGGCGGTCGAACAAACCGATCATCGGCCGACCCTATCGACGAGGCGGGGGCCTGTTCAAGACGCGCCACGAGGCTATTGCAGAGGGGGGGCGACTTAAGGCTATAATTCCTATACTTTGGACTAGAATCTTAGATAGGCCCGCACGCATGTCGCTGACACATAACCAGATCTGGACTGCTATCGACCGGCTGGCCGCCCGCGCCAAGCTGACGCCCTCCGGTCTTGCCAAAAAGGCGGGCCTCGACCCGACCACCTTCAACAAATCCAAGCGCATCACCCCGGAAGGCCGACCGCGCTGGCCGTCCACCGAATCGGTGGCCAAGTCGTTGGCGGCGACCGGCACCAAGGTCGACACATTCGTCAGCCTGATCACCGACAGCGGCAAGGCGGCGATTTCGAATGTGCCACTGATCGGCTTCGCCGAGGCCGGCGCCGGCGGCTATTTCGACGACGGCGGCCTCCCGGTTGGCAAGGGCTGGGAGGAAATCGCCTTCCCCTCGGTCACCGACGAGCACGCCTACGCGCTGGAAATCTCCGGCGATTCGATGAAGCCGGCCTATCGCGACGGCGACGTCATCGTGGTCTCGCCGGCAGCGCCGGTGCGGCGCGGCGACCGCGTCGTGGTCAAGACCAAGGACGACGAGGTGATGGTCAAGGAACTCAAGCGCAAGACCAGCAGGAGCGTCGAACTCAAGTCGCTCAACGCCGAACACCGCGACCGCACGCTGCCGATGTCCGAGATCGTGTGGATCGCGCGCATTGTCTGGGCCAGCCAGTAAGTCAGGCTGACCGGGCCAGCGCGCCGTCGATCATGTCGACGGTGTTCTGCAAGCCGTAGACCGCGACGAAAGAGCCGAAGCGCGGTCCCTTCTCCTGACCGAGCAGCACCTGGTAGAGCATGTTGAACCAGTCGAGGGAGACGCCCGGCTTACCGTCTTTGGCTTTTTTCTTGTTGTCGAGGAACGGCTCGCGCCGCGCGACCTCGTAGACGACGTCCTGGATTTCCTCCGCTGACGCAGTGGCCGGCAAATTCGAGAGCGCATCGCGCAAATCCGTCAGCGCCTTACGCTCCACGTCGCTCGGCTGACGGAATTTCTTCGCCGGCTGCACGAAGTCGCGGAAATAATGGATGGCGTATTCCACCATCGCATTGAGTTTGGGATGCGTCTGCGCTGTGACCCCCGATCGATAGCGGCCAATGAAGCCCCAGAGGGTTTCAGCATTTTCGGCATTGGACGACGACACCAGCGTCAGCAACATCGAGAACGTGACCGGCATGTCGGCCTTGGGCGGATTTCCGGAATGGATGTGCCAGACCGGATTCGATAGCCGCTGCCTGCCATCCTGCCGCTGATAGCCGTCGAGGAATTGCTGATATTCGTCGACCGTGCGTGGAATGACGTCGAAATGCAGCCGCTTGGCCGCCTTCGGCTCGCGATACATGAAACAAGACAGGCTCTCAGGCGATGCATAGCGCAGCCATTCGTCGATGGTGAGGCCGTTGCCTTTCGACTTGGAAATCTTCTGGCCGTTCTCGTCAAGGAACAGCTCGTAATTGAAACCTTCCGGCGGCAGCCCATCGAGCGCGCGGCAGATTTCGCCCGACAGTTTGACCGAGTCGATCAGGTCCTTGCCGGCCATCTCGTAGTCGACGCCGAGCGCAACCCAGCGCATCGCCCAGTCCGGCTTCCATTGCAGCTTGCAGCGGCCGCCGGTGACCGGCGTGGTGACCGGCGCCTTGGTATCGGGGTCTTCGTAAGTAATGGTGCCGGCCTTGGCGTCGTGCGCCAGTACCGGCACTTGCAGCACGATGCCGGTTTTCGGATCGATCGGCAGAAACGGCGAATAAGTCGCGGCACGCTCCTCGCGCAATGACGGCAGCATGATCGCCATCACTTTGTCGAAGCGTTCCAGCACCCCGAGAAGCGCCGTGTCAAAACGACCCGAGGTGTAGCAATAAGTCGACGACAGAAATTCGTATTCGAAGCCGAAATGATCGAGGAAGGCGCGCAGCCGCGCGTTATTGTGTTCGCCGAAACTCGGGTGCGTGCCGAATGGATCGGGCACCTTGGTAAGCGGCTTGCCGAGATGCTTTTCCAGCATCTCTTTGTTCGGCACGTTGTCCGGTACCTTGCGCAAGCCATCCATGTCGTCGGAGAAGGCGATCAGCTTGGTTTTGATCTTGTCGTCAGTGAGCACGCGAAAGGCGTGGCGCACCATGGTGGTGCGCGCAACCTCGCCAAAGGTGCCGATATGCGGCAGCCCGGACGGGCCGTAACCGGTCTCGAAGATCACTTCATCCTTGGGATGCTTCTTGATCCGCGCGACAATCTTGCGCGCCTCCTCGAACGGCCAGGCGTTCGATTGCTCGGCGAGATCGCGCAACGATGCGGCGGGTTCAGTCACAGACATCAGAATCTCCAGCGCGCACAGTAACGCATGATCCCGAAAAGTTGGAACCGGTTTTCGGACAAGATCATGCACATAACGTCCCGCGCTCACAGGTAAAATTTGCGGCTCAAAACGGGCTGATCGGGAAATAGCGCAGCCATAAGTCAGTGAAGCGGCCTTTCTCCCACAGCCGGAACAGCGCCCAGTTGAATGCCTGGCGCAGCAGATCGTTGCCGCGCTTGACCGCGATGCCGACGCCTTCGCCGAAGAAACGGCTTTCCATATAGGGCCCGCCGCGAAATTCGCAGCAATTGCCGGAGTCGGTGCCGTTGAGCCAGAACGCAAGCGAGATGCCGTCGCCGAACAGCAGATCGACCTCGCCTTTCTTCACCGCGTCACGCGCGGCTTCCGCGCTCGGGTACGGACGCAGTTCTGCTTCGGTGAACAAGGTCTTCAGATAGGCTTCGTGCGCGGTGCCGGCGACCACGGCGATCTTTTTGCCTTCCAGCGCCTCCGGCCGCACCACGTCGAGTTCGACGTCGCGCCGCGCCACGAAACGCGCCGGCGTGCGGTAATAGGGATCGCTGAAATCGAGGCGCTTTCGCATGTCCGGCGTCTCGGCGATCGAGGCAATCAACGCATCGCCATTGTTGCTATTCAAGGAGGCGACCAGTGTGTCGTAACGCCGCTGTTGAATGGTACAGGCGACTTTGATCTCCTCGCAGATCAGCCGCGCCAGATCGACGTTGAAGCCGGCCGGCGCGCCGTCGGAACCGGCATAGTTGAACGGCGGATAATCGGTCTCGGTCAGGAAGCGGATAATGCTGATGCGCGACAGGTCCGGCCGTTCCGGCCGGCGGCGCGGGTCCCAAAAGCCGGGCACCGCCATCGGATTGTTGAGGGTCTCGTTCGGAGCCGTCACGGGCGGCGGATTGTGCGCTTGCGCATGCGCCGTGGCGATCATCGCCGCGGCCAGCAGGGCAGCGACGAGGGACGCACCGCCGCCGCGCAGGCAATGACCGCAAATTCGATTCATCCGGTAACCTTAGGAAAAGAGGCGCGACGAACATAGCATCGCCACCGCTGCGGGCCAGCCAAAAACGCCGGCATCAGTTGGTGCCGTCGAGCAGCCGGCGGGCGATGACCTGGGCCTGGATCTCGGCGGCGCCTTCGAAAATATTCAGAATGCGGGCGTCGCACAGGATGCGCGACACCGGGAATTCCAGCGCGAATCCGTTGCCGCCGTGGATTTGCACCGCATTGTCGGCGTTCGCCCAGGCGATGCGCGCAGCCAGCAATTTCGCCATGCCCGCCTCCAGGTCGCAGCGTCGGCCGGAATCTTTCTCGCGCGCGGCGAAATACGTGAGCTGACGCGCGGTCATGATTTCCGCTGCCATCATTGCGATCTTGTCGGCGACGCGCGGGAAACTGACAATGGGAACGCCAAACTGCACGCGGGCCTGCGCATAGTCGAGCGCCTGCTCCATCGCCGCCTGCGCCACGCCGATCGCCCTTGCCGCGGTCTGGATGCGTGCCGATTCGAAAGTCTGCATGAGCTGTTTGAAGCCCAGCCCTTCGATACCGCCGAGCAGGTTTTCCGCCTTCACTTCGAAACCGTCGAAGGCAATCTCGTATTCCTTCATGCCGCGATAACCGAGCACCTCGATCTCGGTGCCGGTCATTCCCTTGACCGGGAACGGGTTGTTGTCGTCGCCGCGCGGCTTTTCGGCCAGCAACATCGACAGGCCGCGATGACCGGTCTCCTTCGGGTTGGTACGCACCAAAAGCGTCATCAAGTCGGCGCGCACCGGATGGGTGATCCAGGTCTTGTTGCCGTAAACCTTGTAGATGTTGCCCTCGCGTACCGCGCGGGTCTTGATCGACGCCAAATCCGAGCCGGTGTTCGGTTCGGTGAACACGGCGGTCGGCAATACTTCGCCGGAGGCGAGCTTAGACAGCCATTTTTCCTTCTGTTCGGCGGTGCCGCTGCCGAGGATCAATTCGGCGGCGATCTCCGAACGCGTGCCGAGCGAGCCGACGCCGATATAACCGCGCGACAATTCCTCGGACACCACGCACATCGATTCCTTGCCGAGCCCCATGCCGCCGAATTCTTCCGGAATGGTGAGGCCGAATACGCCGAGCTCCGACATCTGCCCGATGACCTCCATCGGGACATAACTGTTGGTGCGGTGCCAGGATTGCGCGTGACCGATCACCTCGGTGTCGGCGAATTTGCGCATCTCTTCGCGAATCGATTCCAGACTCTCATCGAGACCGCAGGACCCAACCGTGGCGTTGTGGCTGGCGCGCATCAGCTCGATCAGGCGAGCGCGCCTTTCCGCTGTATTACCGTTCGCTACAAGACTCTCGACGCTTCGGTTGATGCGGACGGCAACCTGCGCCTGCGAAAGGCCCAGGTCACCCGGCCGTACCACCTCGCCCTGGCTCATCGGAATCCCACCGATGACCTGCGCGATGTATTCACCGATCGCGATGCGCACGAGGCTTTCCTCGATTTCGCCGAGCGTGCCGGCGGCAACCATCCGTTCTGCATAGGCGGAGAGTTGGCGCACCGCCTCCACGTAGGTAGCGAGCCAGGACAGCCCATGCGTGGCGCGCTGCTCGCGATCGAACAGGCGGGCGATCGGGTGGCCTTCCACCACCACCCGCTCCCGCACCTTGGCCACGGCGTCGGCCAGCAAGGCATTGAGTGCGGTGGTCGCCTCGCGGCTGAGGTCGACCAGTTCGTGTCCGGTGGTGGGATGGGAAGCGACGGCGGGCATGGGATCCTCAAGCCACAGCCGATGCCTTCGGCAGCGGCTACGGCACTGACACTACGCGTGCAGTGCACAAAAGCAAAGCGCGCCCAGAATTACGGTCTTTCCCACGGCTTTTCGCAGCGCCGCGCTATCAAATTCCTACAAAATTAACCATTTCACGCTCTCATCAGAGCAATACCGCTGCGCGGGGCCTCCTCCCTCTGGCGAGACGCGAACCAGCCCATGCCTCTCATGAATATAGCGTTTTCCTTCCACCGGATGAGCCGTTTGCTCAATTCAATTTCGGTGCGCACCCGCATCATCGTGCTGACGCTGATCCCGGTGGTCGGATTTATCGCTAACGGACTGACTTATGTTTCTAGCGAAGGCGACGTCGGCACCTCGTTTGAAACTGTCAAGCATTCCGCCGCGCTCGCTGATGCCAGCCGCGATTTCAAAAGCGCGGTCGGGGCAATGCGGCTCACCGTCAAGGATTTCAACGCCAATCCGAGCGACAATCTGGTGCTGAGCTTCGCGCAGACGCATGCGCTCGCCTTGCAAAGCCTCGATGCCATCGCAACATCGATTGATCGCCGTCATGCCGAAAATATCGAGAGCTTGCGCAAAGACGTCATGGCTCTGCGCGATACCTTCACCGATTTGGTGCGGCAGCAGAAAAACCTCGGCTTCGACGACAATTCGGGCTTGCGCGGCAATCTCCGTGAAGCCGGCAACGCAATCGAGCGCATCATCAACGAAAACATGTCGTGGCTCGCGGAAACGGATGCCGGCAGATTGATGATGGCGCTGCTGATCATGCGAGACCATGAAGCCGAATATCGGCTGAATCAAAGCGAACTAGCCCGCCAGCAATTTCTTGCCGGTTATAAGAAATTCACCGACACGTTCGGCCAGATCGACGGCACCGACGATATGAAGAATTCTCTCGAGCGGGAGGTGAAGACCTACGCAGACACCTTCGCGCAATGGGTCGACGGTTTCGACCGCGTGCATCCGTTGCGCGCGGTGATCGATATCGACAGCCAGCGCATGCTGCCGCGCGCCGATGAAATCATCGACCGGGCGCGGCTCACCTCGGAAGAGGCTTCAATTGGGCTGACCGCGTCGCAACGCAATACGCGCACCGGAATTATCATCGTTGGCCTTGCCATGGTCGCAATCGGGCTTGGCTTTAGCTGGATGATTGGGCGCAGCATCACGCGCCCGCTCAACGGCCTTGCCGGCGTCATGCGGCGACTCGCAGATGGCGACACCAGCGCCCGCATTCCCGCCACCAGCGCACGCGACGAGATCGGCGAGATGGCGCGCACGGTGATTGTGTTCCGCGACAATATGATCGAACGGGAAAAACTCGCCGCTATTCAGGCCGACACCAGCCGCAGCCAAGTGGTGCGTAACGACACGATTTCGAACACGATCGCACAGTTCAAGCAATCGGTCGAAAGCGCGTTGGGTAAGCTGCGCGGCGCATCGATCAAGCTCGAAACGAGCTCGAGCGATCTCAACAAATCGGCCGATACCATGTCGGTCGAGGCGCGCACCGCCGAACAACGCGTCGCCGCCGCGTCCGACAACGTGACCACGGCCGCCGGTTCGGTCGAGGAATTGGCTGCCTCGATCGGCGAGATCGCCTCGCAGGCCGCGAAATCGACCGACGTGGCGGGGCGCGCGGTGTCGGAAGCCCAGCGCACCGTCACCACCATGTCGGAGCTGGGCAGCGCCGCCACCCGCATCGGCGAAGTGGTCGGGCTGATTCAAGCTATCGCCGGGCAAACCAATTTGCTGGCGCTCAATGCCACCATCGAGGCGGCCCGTGCCGGCGAGTCCGGCAAGGGCTTCGCGGTGGTCGCCTCGGAAGTGAAATCGCTGGCCGGGCAGACCGCGAAAGCGACTGAGGAAATCGCCGAGCAGATCGGCTCGATCCAGGCGGCCGCTGCCGGCGCGGCGCGCGCGATCGAACAGGTCAACACCATTATTCGTGAAATGTCGGCGATTGCCACGATGGTGGCGGCGACCGTCGACCAGCAGAACTCCGCGGTGGCCGCGATCGCGGAGGGCGTCAGCCGCGCCTCCGGCGAGGCGCGCAGCGGCGCCGAGTCGATGAGCAAGGTCGCCGGGGTGAGTACCGACGCGCGCGCCACCGCCTCGGACGTCAAGGACCTTGCCGATGCCGTGGCGGTCGAGGCGGAGAACCTTGAAGCGGAAGTGCGGCAGTTCCTCACCAACGTGCAGGCCGCTTAGCGTATTTCCTCGGCAAGCGGGCGGCTGCCCCTTGCAAAGCACCCGCCAATAACCGATTTCAGAGAGCGACCGGTATCTTGTGGGGCTAAGCGCTTTGCGCACTCTCAAACTGTCGTTGCGGATCGTGCTCGAGTCGATCAGGCAATTTCTTGCCGACGACGGGTGGGCGATTGCGAGCCATATTGCGCTGTCCACCCTGATGGCATTGTTCCCGTTCCTGATCGTGGTCACCGCGCTGGCCGGCTTTTTCTTCGGCTCGAAGGAACTCGCCGACGAGGCCGCACACATCCTTCTGGGAGCCTGGCCCAAGGAAGTCGCCGCTCCTATCGCACTCGACATCACTGGCGTGCTCACCAATACCCGCGGCGACGTGCTAACCCTCGGCGTGCTGTTCGCGCTCTATTTCGCCTCCAGCGGCGTGGAGGGCCTGCGCATCGGTCTCAACCGTGCTTATGACGCGGTCGAGGTGCGGCCGTGGTGGCTGCTGCGACTTGAGTCGATCGTCTATGTGCTTGTCGGCGCGGTGGCGATCCTGGCATTCTCGTTCTTGGTCGTGTTCGCGCCCTTCATCTGGGACAGGCTAGTGCACTACGTGCCGACGCTGATGCCGTTCTACTCCATGATCACCTTCGCCCGCTACGCTGTGGCGGCGGTGGTGTTAATCATCGCGTTATTGATCGTGCACCAATGGCTGCCGGCGGGACGGCGCTCATTTATACAAATCGCGCCGGGCATTGCCGCGACATTACTGCTTTGGTTGATTAGCGGCGCCGCATTCGGCCGCTATCTTGCCGAATATGCCTTTGCCTATGTGTCGATGTATGCGGGACTTGCGTCAGCGATGGTTGCGCTGGTGTTTCTCTATGTCTGCGCGTCGATTTTTATTTTTGGCGGTGAGTTGAACTCGGCTATCGCCAAAGCACGCGTAAAGCGATCTTAGGGACCCGCAGCTTCCTGTACGTCCTCGAAAGTTTTTAGGCCTGGCCGCGGCGCATTGACCATTACCGCCATGTTGCCCGGCGGATGCTGGTTCTTCCACATCTTCATATGCGCGAGCGGGATATTGTCCCACGCGAACACCTCGCTCATGCATGGGTCGATACGGCGCTCGAGCACGAAGCGGTTGGCCTGCGAGGCTTGCTTCAAATGGGCGAAGTGCGAGCCCTGGATGCGCTTCTGCCGCATCCAGACGTAGCGCGCATCGAAGGTGATGTTGAACCCGGTGGTTCCGGCGCAGAATACCACCATGCCGCCGCGCTTGACCACCATCGACGACACCGGAAAGGTCTGTTCGCCGGGATGCTCAAACACAATATCGACGTCGCGTTTTCCCGTGATGTCCCAGATCGCCTTGCCGAACCGGCGCGCTTCCTTGCTCCAGTCGTTGTACTCAGCCGAGTTTACTTGCGGCAACTGGCCCCAGCACTTGAACTCCTTGCGATTGATAACGCCCTTGGCACCGAGATTGAACACGTACTCGGCTTTTGAATCATCCGAGATGACGCCGATCGCATTGGCGCCGGAAGCAGCGACCAATTGTACGCCGAACACACCGAGGCCGCCTGAGGCACCCCACACCAGAACGTTATCGCCGGGCTTGAGCGTGTGCGGCGGATGGCCGAACAACATGCGGTAGGCGGTGGCGAGCGTGAGCGTGTAGCAGGCCGACTCTTCCCAACTCAAATGCGCCGGCTTGACCATCAATTGGCGCGACTGCACGCGGCAGAATTGCGCGAACGAACCGTCGGGCGTCTCGTAGCCCCAGATGCGCTGCGACGGCGACAGCAGCGGATCGCCGCCGTTGCAGTCTTCGTCGTCGCCGTCATCTTGATTACAGTGGACGATGACCTCGTCGCCGACTTTCCAGCGCTTGACCTTGGTGCCGACCGCCCAGACCACGCCCGAGGCATCGGAACCGGCGATATGATAAGGCTGCTCGTGAATGTTGAACGGCGTGATCGGTTGTCCGAGGCCGGCCCAGATGCCGTTGTAGTTGACGCCTCCAGCCATCACCAAAATCAGCACTTCATCTTCGCCGATGGGCCAGGTCGGCACCACTTCGAGCTGGAAGGATTTGTCCGGAGGACCATGCCGGTCCTGGCGGATGACCCAGGCATGCATCTTCTCGGGCACGTGGCCGAGCGGCGGGATTTCGCCAATGCCATAGAGATCCTTCAGGGAAGCGACGCTCCTCACCTTCGCGACGGCCGGCATCGACTCTCTCTCCTTGCGCTCCAATTAGTCTGGCGCAATCTATGTTGCAACGCAACAAGATCGTATCACCCCTAATCACGAATAAATTCAATTAGTTCTGCCGAACCGACCAAAAATCGTACGTTAGCCATTCACCTTTGAACGGCGTTAAGCAACGCGCGGTACCCTCTGCCGTAAGGACAGTCTCCCGATGAGTCACATCGAAGAATCTGCAGGGTGGCGGCTGTTTGGCGCCAACTGGATGATGTTGAGCATCATGACCGTCATGCTGGCCGCCGGCATGGCGCTCACCGGATTCTCCATCGCGCCGGCGAGCGCCTTGAAACCGGTCGTCATCATCTCTGCCTATGCCGGCTACACCTTTTACAAACAGAGCTACGCGCGAAACGGCGATCCGAGGGTCGCATTCATTCTCGGCTCCACCGGACAGCTCCTGCTGATCCCGGTGCTGATGACGCCGCTGACTTATATCGCCGCCGCCGCCAACCTGCCGATGCAGGACGTCGCGCTCAACGCGCTCGACCGCGCGCTCGGGCTCGATTGGATGGCCTATTTCAATTTCGTCTACGACCGTCATGCGCTGATGTTCGCGACGGTATTGGCCTATTCGATGATCGGCTGGCCGGTGTTCGGCGTGCCCATTGCGCTCGGCTGGACCGGCCGTTACCGGCGGATGCAACAATTCACTTTGGCGTTCGGAATTGCGCTGGTCGCGACGACCGTCATTTCGACGCTGGTGCCGGCCATGGGCACCTACGAATTGTTCAACTACACGCCCGATCCGAAAATATTCACGCCCGGCGCCTATCTTGAGCAATTGCGCGATCTACCAATGGTGCGCAATGGCGCGCTGCGTGTCATCGACTTCGGCGCGCTCACCGGAATCGTCACGTTCCCGAGTTTTCACGCGGCGGCGGCGGTGCTCTATCTCTGGGCGTTCTGGCCGTTGCGATGGCTCGGACCGATCGCGTTGATCGTAAATGTCGCCATGCTGCTCGCCACCCCGATTTGCGGCGGGCATTATTTCGCCGACGTCTTTGCCGGTATCGCCATCGCGGTGCTGGCGATCATCGCCGCCCGTTGGATCGCCGAATGGCTGATCCAGCCGGCGAAGTCGAACGCCGCCCTCGTTCCCGAAGTTGCAATCCCGGCAGAATAACCGTGCATCGCGCATAAACGCTTTGCAAATTCCACCGCGAGCCATATCGACGGCCTCCAAAGTTTCCTGTTCAATGATCGTCCGGGTCCGCGGAGACCATTGGGGCAACGCCGCGGCTATGGGGAGGCTGCTATGGAAGGTTGGATTGTTCTGATCGTTATTGGTGCCATCGCCGGCTGGCTGGCCGGGCAGATCATGAAGGGTGGCGGATTTGGTCTGATCGGCGACATCATCGTCGGCATCATCGGCGGTGTTATCGGTGGCTGGCTGTGGGGCGCGCTCCACCTGCCTGGGATCGGGCCGTGGTGGCTCACGTCCCTCATCAGCGCAACAATTGGCGCCTGCATCTTGGTGTTCATCATCCGCCTGATAAAGCGCGCCTAAAACCACGCTCAACAAACTGACCGACGTTCAACATCGCCGGGGATGGCTGTCCCCGGCGTATGTTGCATTGCAACAAGGGACGGTCCAAAGTGCCGCCGCAGGCGATAGATGCGGGACAAACCTTGGATCTTCCGGACTTACGCCGGCCATTCGACGGCCGCGGACTCCAATGCGCTTTATCGTAAGAACCTAGCCAAGGGGCAGACCGGCCTGTCGGTCGCTTTCGATCTGCCGACCCAGACCGGCTACGATTCGGACCATGTGCTGGCCAAAGGCGAGGTCGGCAAAGTCGGCGTACCGGTCAATCATCTCGGCGACATGCGGGCCTTGTTCGACGGTATTCCGCTCGGGACCATGAACACCTCGATGACCATCAACGCCACCGCGGCGTGGCTGATGGCGCTCTACATCGCGGTCGCCGATGAGCAGAAGACGCCGCGCGCCAGCCTGCAAGGCACCATCCAGAACGACATCATCAAAGAGTATTTGTCGCGCGGCACTTACGTGTTTCCGCCGGCGCCCTCCATGCGGCTGATCAAGGACGTGGCGATCTTCACCACGACCGAACTGCCGAAGTGGAATCCGATGAACATCTGCTCCTATCACTTGCAGGAAGCAGGCGCGACGCCGGTTCAGGAGTTGGCCTTTGCACTCGCCACCGCCATCGCGGTGCTGGATACCGTGAAGGCCTCTGGTGAAGTAACGGAAGAAAAATTCGCTGAAGTGGTCGGGCGCATTTCATTTTTCGTCAACGCCGGGCTCCGCTTCATAACCGAAATGTGCAAGATGCGCGCCTTCGTCGAATTGTGGGACGAGATCACGCGCGAGCGCTACGGCATCACCGACGCCAAGCAGCGGCTGTTCCGTTATGGCGTGCAGGTCAACTCGCTCGGTCTGACCGAGCAGCAAGCCGAAAATAACGTCGCGCGCATTCTCATTGAAATGCTGGCGGTGACGCTGTCGAAAAATGCGCGCGCCCGCGCCGTGCAATTGCCGGCCTGGAACGAGGCGCTCGGCCTGCCGCGGCCGTGGGATCAGCAGTGGTCGTTGCGCATGCAGCAGATTCTCGCCTACGAGACCGACCTGCTCGACTACGGCGATATTTTTGACGGCTCCGCCGAGATCGAACGCAAAGTGGATGCGCTCAAGGCCGAGGCCAAGGAAGAGCTTAAACGCATCGACGACATGGGCGGCGCGGTGGCCGCGGTCGAAAGCGGCTATATGAAACAACAACTGGTGGAATCCAACACCGCGCGGCTGGAAGCGATCGAGCGCGGCGAGCAAGTCGTCGTTGGGGTCAACCGTTATCTCGAAACCGAGGCCTCGCCGCTCACCGGCGGCATCGATTCGATCATGACCGTGTCGGAGGACGCCGAGTGCGATCAGATCGCGGGGCTGAAAGCCTGGCGCACTGCGCGCGATGCCCAAGCGGTTGCCGACACGTTGAAGGAATTAAAACGCGCCGCCACCAGCGGCGGTAACATCATGCCGGCCTCGATCGCCTGCGCCAAAGCCGGCGTCACCACCGGCGAATGGGGCTGGACGCTGCGTGAATCGTTCGGCGAATACCGCGCGCCCACCGGCGTCGGCCGCGCTATGCGTAACGACGTCGACGGACTCGACGACATCCGCGCCGACGTCGATCGGGTTTCAAGGAAGCTCGGGCGCCGTCTCACTTTCCTGGTCGGCAAGCCCGGTCTCGACGGCCATTCCAACGGCGCCGAGCAAATCGCGGTACGTGCGCGCGACGCCGGTATGCAGGTAGTTTATGAGGGCATCCGCCTGACGCCGGAAGAAATCGTCAATGCGGCGCGCAAGGAAAAGGCCCATGTCATCGGGCTCTCCGTGCTGTCCGGCAGCCACCTGCCGCTGGTGCAGGACGTGGTCGCGCGCATGAAGCTGGCCGGGATGACGACGCCGCTTGTCGTCGGGGGGATCATTCCGCCGGAGGATGCCGAGGCCTTGGAAAAATCCGGCGTCGCCGCGGTCTATACGCCGAAGGATTTCGAATTGAACCGCATCATATCCGACGTAGTGCGGCTCGTGGAGCGCGCGAACGGCGTGAGTAACGTCTAGTTAATCCGCTCATTCCCGCGACGGCGAGCATCCAGTTCTAGCTTAGCCCGGGTCCCCGCTTTCGCGAGGACGAGCGGTTATTTCATCTAGCGCCGCGGCCAATCGGCCCGGGCTGACCGGTTTGCTGAAATAGAAATTCATGCCGGCTGAACGCGCAGCGGCTTCATCGCCGCTTTCGGTGCGGCCGGAAATGCCGATCACCGGTACCTGACCTAGTCTGCCCGGCAGCGCGCGGATCCGGCGAGTGGCCTCGATGCCGTCGAGGCCCGACAGCGTGATGTCCATCAGTACCGCGTCGCAACGGCCGCGCGCCGCCGCCTCGACCGCCGCCTCGCCGCTCTTGACGAAATCGACGCGGTGGCCGAGCTCCGACAGAATCGTGTTCATGACGACCCGGCCATACGGATTGTCCTCGGCACACAGGATCGAGAGCGCGCGCACAGGCGCGGCGCGCGCGCCGGCGCGTTCGGCCTGCGCCGGCGTATCGACGCGATCGACCGGCACGCTGAGGCGAAAGGTGGCGCCGCGGCCTTTTTTGCTGGTCACCACAAGGCCGCCGCCCATGGCCTCGGCGATGCGCTTGACGAACACCAGCCCCAGGCCGGCGCCGCCGTAACGCCGCGCGATCGCTTCACTCGCCTGCGCGAACGGGCGAAAAAGATTCTTGACCTCGCGCGGCTCGATACCGATCCCGGTGTCGGCGACGGTGAACAAGAGCTGCACGCGCTTGCGGCCGGCAGGCTTGGCATTGGCGGTGAACACGACGGCGCCCGCGCCGGTGAATTTAACCGCGTTATCGGCGAGATTTTCCAGCGCTGCACGCAGCCGCATGGCGTCGCCGGCCACCATCGCCGGCAAATCGGACGCCACCGCGATTTCCGCCTTGATGCCCTTGTTGCCGGCGCGCGCCGTGAGCGCGTGGCCCACCGCCTCGGCCAGGCGGCGCGGCGAGAACGGCTCGTGACGCAACGTGAGGCCCGCGGCGTCGGCCTTGACCGCATCGACGATCAGCGTGGTCAGGGTCGCCAAATGGTCGGCGCCGCTTTTGATCGCGTTGGCCCATTCGCGCTCGCGCGTCCCGACATCGGAAGTCGCCAGCAGTTCGGCCAGCGCCACGATGCCGGTCAGCGGAGTGCGGATGTCGTGCGCGATGCCGGCGAGAGCGGCTTCGACCGCGCGCACGGCCGGTGCCTTGGCCGCACGCGGGCGCGCCTTACCCGGCCGTCTGCGAGTTTTGCGCTTGGCCATCCCCTAACCCCGGGGGCCAGCCTGCCACGGAAGCCACGCTCAATCGAGCCCAACGAGCTTTCTAACTTCGGCCACCGTGGTGCCGCCTGTGCGCAGTTCCCGCAGGCCGGTGGCCGACGTCGATTTCGACAGCTTGTTGCCGTCGGCGTCGAGGATCAGGCGGTGGTGGTGGTAGCGCGGCGCGGTCAGGCCGAGCAGCGTCTGCAACAGACGATGCACGCTGGTGGCGTGGAACAGGTCTTGCCCGCGTACCACGTGGGACACGTCTTGCGCAGCATCGTCCACCACGACCGACAGATGGTAGCTGGTCGGCGTTTCCTTGCGCGCCAGGATCACGTCGCCCCAGGCGGCGGGTTTGGCGGCGATGCTGCCGGACTCATGCGACGGCCCGGCGCCCGTTTCCGTCCAGGCGAGAGGGCCGGCGCGCACCAGCGCGGCGGCCATGTCGAGGCGCAGCGCGTGAGGCTCGCCGGCATCGATGCGGCGCGTACGTGACGCAACGGACAATTTTTTCGCGTTGCCCGGATAAAGCGGCACGCCATCGGGATCGCGCGGCCAGGAAGTGCTGCCCGCCTCGCGCGCCGCGATCAGGCGGGTGAGCTCGGCACGGCTTTCAAAGCTCGGATAGATCAGCCCCATCGCTTCAAGCTTGGCCAGCGCCGCCTGGTATTCCTCGTAATGCTCGGACTGGCGGCGTGCCGGCTGCTGCACTGCGATGCCGAGCCAGGCCAGATCCTCATCAATCGCTTTCTCGAATTCCGGCCGGCAGCGCGCCGCATCAATGTCCTCGATGCGCAGCAATAGCCGTCCGCCCGCCGTGTTCGCCATATCGGCGTTGAGCAGGGCCGAGAGTGCATGGCCGACATGCAGATAGCCGTTGGGCGACGGCGCAAAACGAAAAACGTCCGGCATGGATTTTCTATTTATCGTCTTGCTTGCTACACCAGTGGTGCATGACGCACTTCTTGCACACCGACGCAGATCTTCGAGTCGCCCTGGCGCAACTTATCATTGCCGACCCGCGACTCAAGCCAGTGGCGGACAAAGCCGGCGCCTTCAGCCTGCGACGGCGCGAGGGTGGCTTCGCGGGGCTTTGCGCGATCATCTGTGGGCAACAGCTCTCGACCGCGGCGGCGGCCACGATCCGCAACCGGTTGTTTGCCGCCTTTGAGCCGTTTCATCACGACACGGTGCGTCGCGCGCGCATCGACAAGCTCAGGCGGCTCGGTCTCTCAAGGCCGAAAATCAAGTCGATTCGCGAAATCGGCAAGGCCGTCGCCAAGGGCCGGATCGATTTGACCGCGGTCGGAAATATGGACGCCGACGTAGCGCACGCCACGCTCACCGCGCTGCACGGCGTGGGCCCATGGACCGCCGACATTTATCTTTTGTTCTGCCTCGGCCACGCCGACGCGTTTCCGTCGGGCGATCTCGCGGTGCAGGAAGCCGCGCGCATCGCTTTCGGATTGCGAAAACGTCCGGAGCCCAAGGCGCTCACAAAATTGGCGCAAGCCTGGCGCCCATGGCGGGGCGTAGCGGCGCATTTGCTGTGGGCTTATTATCACGCTGCAAAAAAACGCGACGTGGTTCCGATTCAGCCGCAAGCGCAAAAGCCGAAAGCAAAGAACAGGAAAAAGCGCAATGGCTGAACTCGACGGACCAAAACTTGATGGACCAAGAATCGAGCCGCGCTCGGGCAAGGCAAAGCAACTGGTGGTTTTCCTGCACGGCTACGGCGCCGACGGCAACGACCTGATCGACATTGGACGTGCTTGGGCCGCGCTTTTGCCCGATGCCGCGTTCGTATCGCCGCATGCACCGCGGCCGTGCGGCCAGGCACCTGTCGGACGCGAATGGTTTCCACTCACCATGCGCGATCCGGGCGAACGCTGGACCGGTGTCAATGCCGCCGCGCCCGTGCTCAATCGTTTTCTTGATGCGGAATTGCAGCGCTACCAGCTTCCGCCCTCGGCGCTGGCGCTGGTCGGCTTTTCCCAAGGCACCATGATGGCGCTGCATGTCGGGTTGCGCCGTGCCGTGGCGCCGGCAGCGATCGTCGGCTATTCCGGCATTCTGGTGGCGCCGGAGAACATCGACCCCGACACATTCGCCGCCGAGATCAAAGCCAGGCCGCCGGTGCTGCTCATCCACGGCGATCAAGACCAGCTCATTCCGGTACAGGCGCTGATGCACGCCGCGCAGGGGCTCGCCGCGCTAGACATCCCGGCCGAATGGCACATCTCGCCCGGCATCGGTCACGGCATCGACCAGGAAGGTCTGCGCCAGGGCGGGGAATTTCTGGCCAGGCATTTCGCCGCCCGGGAATAAGGCGACTTGCGGGTAACTCCCCGCCGCTACTTCACAATTTTGTCACGCTGCCCTATTACTAGGCGGCAGGCTGCGTGGCGGCAGCCATAAGGAGGTTTTAAAGGAGCCTCGCTTGAACGTGCACGTATCGGCCAGTGGTTTTCCGGCTCTAGTGCTCAACGCGGATTTCAGGCCGCTGAGCTATTACCCCTTGTCGCTGTGGTCCTGGCAGGACGCGATCAAGGCGGTTTTCCTCGAACGCGTGAACATCGTCGCCAATTACGACCAGGCGGTGCGCAGCCCCAGCCTCGAAATCAAGCTGCCGAGCGTGGTGTCGCTCAAGACTTTCGTGAAGCCCTCGACACATCCGGCGTTCACGCGGTTCAACGTGTTCCTGCGCGACCGTTTCTCCTGCCAATATTGCGGCGACCGCGCAGACCTGACCTTCGATCACCTGCTGCCGCGCTCGCGCGGCGGGCACACGACTTGGATCAACGTCGTCACCGCCTGCTCGCCCTGCAATCTGCGCAAGGGCAATCTGACGCCGCCAGAGGCCAAGATGTGGCCCTCGCAGATGCCGTTCCAGCCTTCGGTCCAGCACCTGCATCGCAACGGGCGATCGTTTCCGCCGAACTATCTGCACGAAAGCTGGCTCGACTATCTCTATTGGGATACCGAGCTGGAGCCTTAAGCTGCTTGTTGGCGCATCACATAAGAGCGTCAAACATCACATAAGAGGGTCGTGGAATCCCGGGGCTCTTCGGTAATTTCTGAAACTTAAAGTCGACGGTGGTTGCGAAAGTCAGCGCCGACATCAGCGGCCACCGTACCGGGTCGACGTCGACGATCCCCGTCGAGAGTGATCGGGCCGAAGAGCCTTCTTGCGAACGCGCGGCGGTTCTGAGTGCGGGGGGCGATCAAGGCACCGGCAGGAAGAGCGTCCCGCACGCGGCGCTCAAGGGTCGGATATCCCCTGTCTCGACACCAGCGGCGTAAAATCCGTCCTTTCAGAGGTCGAGGGCCTAAGCTCATTTGGGGTCGAGAGGGGGAGCCAGGCACCAAATTAGCGTATTTGTACAGCACAGAATTAGTGTATTGATTATCTTGGAATTAGTGTATACATACAGCACCAAATTAGTGTCCAGGTAGCAACCACTCAGCGAGGCGGAGCCACAGTAGTAGTCCCGAAATGCAGTGGAACTACTGGCCCATCAAACGGAGCGTGACGTGGCAACTTTGAACGAGAAGCTCGCCGACTCCATCAAAAGCCTTAGCCAACTTACCGGCTCTGACGGCTCCCGACGCATCTTCAAGACCGCGGAGATCAACCGCACCGATAGGGAGCGTCTCCTCGGTGCCGGCTATTTGAAGGAGGTGATGAGGGGCTGGCTAATGACCACCCGTCCCGGGGACCGGGAGGGCGATACTACGGCGTGGTACACCTCGTTCTGGGAATTCTGTCGGAAGTACCTCGATGACCGGTTCGGCAGCGATTGGACCTTGGCCGCCGAGAGCTCGGCTCCTTTGCTTGCCGACAACCTGAACGTACCGGAACAACTAATCGTTTCCTCACCGAAAGCGAACAATCAAAACGTTCATCTCCTGCACGACACGTCGCTATATCTGCTCAGGGCAAGGTCAGTCACACCCAACGCCATCAAGACGGCTGGCATGCGAACACCGGCCGCCCCTGAGGTATTGTGCAACGTCACGGCAGCATTTTGGGAGCACAACAAAAACGACGTTATCGCTCTACTAGGGTCCATTCGCGCGACATCGTCCATCCTAACAATTCTGTTGGCTGGAGGACGGACCGTAGTTGCCGGCCGCATAGCTGGTGCCTACCGAATTTTGGGCAACGCCCGGGCCGCGGACGACATTATTTCCGCTATGCAGAGAGCCGGCCACAACGTCCGCGAGGACAGCTATCCCTTTAAGGCGGCGGTGTCGCTGCAATTCTCGGGCACGCGCGTTGTATCGCCAATCGTCAGCCGCATCCGCCTCATGTGGAGCGATATGCGCGAAAACGTAATCAAGGCCTTCGAACTTGAGCCGCGCACCATCGAAGACAAGGAACAATATCTCGCCGCGATCGATGATCGCTATGCCTCCGATGCGTACCATTCGCTCTCGATCGAGGGCTATCGGGTGACGGAAGAACTTATCGAGAAAGTCAGAAACGGCACCTGGGACCCAGACAGCGACGAAGACCGTGAGCACAAGAACGCGATGGCGGCCAAAGGATACTGGGACGCGTTCCAAGTGGTGCGAAAAAGCGTTGCAGGAATCCTCGATGGCGCCGACGCCGCAGTCGTTGCAGAGGAGCAGCATCTGAATTGGTACCGGGCGCTATTCCAACCTTCGCTGGAAGCCGGCATTGTGAAACCGGAGAATCTCGCGGGGTATCGCCAACATTTCGTCGGCATCAGGGGATCATCGCATACGCCGGTTAATTGGGAATCTGTACCGGATGCAATGGAGGCATTCTTCGAATGTCTAAAAAATGAAAAAGATCCGAGAATCCGCGCCATCCTTGGTCATTTTATCTTCACGTTCATCCATCCGTTGCCCGACGGAAACGGAAGGGCTGGCCGTTTTCTGATGAACACGATGTTGGCATCGGCAGGCCTGCCGTGGACAATCATTCCCGTCGACCGGCGCGACGAGTATATGAAGGCCCTGGAAGACGCGAGCGTGAGAAGTAAAATCGAACCATTCGCTAGGTTCGTCGCCGACTGCACCAAACACGAACCGCCTCCTCCTCGCAGGAGCAGGCCAGGAGAAAAACTCAAAGAAGCGAACCTCGATGCGGCGTCAGGACCGACGTCCACCCCATAACAACCGTCTCTGAAGATCAGGTCGGCGTTCCCGTCGAGCGCCACCGACGGCGGCCCTCCAAAAATATGTGGTACAACCATCGCGCGCGAAGCGCGGCGCGACTCGAAATATGACAATCTTATGAGGGAAAAAACCTATCGCACGACAATCTTATGAGGGGCGCGTGACCGTCTTATGTGATGCGGCCGCACCGGAATCATTGCGCTTTTCAGGTCTGGATGACAGTCTTATGTGATGCGCTACATGCAGCGGAACCGCCGCGGCATCCCTATATGCGTTGCAACGGTGATGTTGAGCCGCAAGACTCCATCATTGAGCGGCCACGAAATGAAGCGGGTGACGCCGGATGTACGCGCACCTTCTCGTTTTCGTGGTCGTATTATTTTGGCTGACGCGCGTCAGCCAGCCGCCTTCGTCTTCAACCGTTCCTTGTCGTAGCCGGCAATCCGTTTGTAACCTTCCGACAGCGCGATCAGCTCATCGCGGCTGATGACGTCGTCGATGTGCTTGAACGGCTTGTCGCCGGTCCGGTTGTAGACTTCCTGCAAAATCGCATCGGGCGGCGCCTTGCGGTTGGCGAGCACGACCTCGCTGGTCGCCGGTAGCCGCTTGGCTTCGTAGGCTTTGAGCGCTGTAACCGGATCGGCATTGGCTTTGAGCGCATCCGCCAGCGCGCGGCAATCCAGAATGGCCTGCGCCGCGCCATTGGCGCCGCGCGGATACATCGGATGCGCGGCGTCGCCCAGCAACGTGAGCCGACCGAAGCTCCAGCGCGGCAGCGGATCCTGATCGACCATCGGATATTCCAGAATGGCGTCAGCGCTGCTGATGAATTGCGGCACGTCGAGCCAGTCGAAATGCCAGTCGGCCATCGCCGGCAGGAAATCCTCCAGCCGGCCGCGCTGGTTCCAGTCGCGCTTGTGGTATTGCGGAGTTTCGATATCGCAGACCCAATTCACAAGTTGGCGGCTCTCGGCGTCGATCTTGTCGCGGATCGGATAGATCAGCAGCTTGGCCGGATGGTGCCAGCCGACGCGGATCATGCTGGCGCCGGTTAAAAACGGCTTCCAGCGCGTGATGCCACGCCACATGTTGATGCCGGAATATTTCGGCGGCCCTTCATTCGGATAAAGCTGCTTGCGCAATACCGAATGGATGCCCTCGCAGCTGATCACCACTGAACCGCGTTGATCGGGAAGCGGCTTGCCGTTGACGTCCTCGAAATGCGCGATCGCCTCCGGGCCGTCGTGCTCGACGCGCGTGCAGCGCTGGCCGAGGATGACTTTGTGGGCGCCGGCGCGCGCGGTGAAGGCATCGAGCAGCACCATTTGCAGGTCGCCGCGATGAATGGAGAATTGCGGCACGTCGTAGCCGGCAAAGCGCCCGGCCGGCTCGCTGTGGATGTGCTGGCCGAAGCGGTTATAGAAACAATATTCGCGAGTCGTGATGGCGACCTTGGCTAGCGCGTCCTCCAGGCCGAGCCCGCATAGTTCACGCGAGGCGTGCGGTAAAATGTTAATGCCGACGCCGACTGCCTTGAGCTCCGGCGCCGCCTCGAAGATGCGGCAAGCGATGCCGGCGCGATGCAGCATCAAACCGAGCGTCAAGCCACCAATGCCGGCGCCGATAATGAGAACTTCCATTGCGATTGACCCTGTAACTTCCGCGTTAATCTAGCTGGATTGCTTTTGCAGCGCGAGTGAGGCCAGTGCACCCCAACCGGCGACGCAGGCCAAACCCATCGACACCAGCACGTTCCAGCCGGAGAGCGACAGGCCGAGGATGCGGATAGCGGCCTCGTCACAGCGCACCAGGCTCATGTGCTGCAGAGATTTGAGCGCATCACGCGCGGCGCCGAACTTGTCGATCGGCCCGCTGCAATCCTGTGGTCCCGGCCAGAATTTCCATTCGACACCTGCATGATAGACGCCGAGCCCGCTGTTCCAGAGCATGAAGGCGGCAATCACGGCAAAGCCCGCGATCATGACCTTGTTCGCGGCACCGTGATTGACGCCGAGCCAAAGCAAAGCCGCGAGTGGCACGCAGACATAATAGGCGGTGCGCTGCTCCAGGCAGAGCGGGCACGGCGCCAGCCCCATGCCGTACTGAAAGAAGAAGAAACCGCAAATCGTCAGCGCGCCGATGACGGTGACGGCCCCGGCGGCGGTGAGTTGCGGCTCGCGGCGGGCTAAAGCGAGATAATCCGTCGTCATGCGTCTGCCTTACACCCCACGCCAGTCTATTGAGATTGGTGCCCTGGCGCACTCGAACTAACGACAGAAACCCATATTTACGGCGTTTTGTAGTCGTGTGATTCGGGCTCTACTCACATGTCTACTCATATTTTTGTTCGCGGGGGCGCAAACTAGTCTGCGGCTTTTTCGGCCTTTTCCGCGTTTTTGACGATGTCACCGGGGACCATAACAACCCCTTTCAGAATTTTCCGCCAATCCTTTTTGTGTCGAAGGAGAAATTCAAGGTCCATTGAAAAATGCTTGAATTCTTCTTTTTGCGCATCCTTCATGATGGCGCGAGCGGCTGCATCCTTCTCAAGAGATAGGCGCTGTTCGTACCAACCGATAGCTTCAGCCTCCTCAATGAGCCCGGTAATCATCCGCGCGAAGGTGCGTGTTTTCTGAGAAAGCTGCTCAGCTGGCTCGTGATACTGCTCGGTGGTCATGATTGATTGCTCTCGTTAATTTTGGAGTAGGTTCAGACTGCGAGCGACAATTACTTGGTCGCTAAAGTAGATTTGGCGAACACACAATCACTATTTCGGTTGCCGCTCGCTCAGCGTCGTTCATCGAATGCTAAAAGCTCTCCCTTGTAGGCTTCCGAATGAGCTATTTCTTGGATTTTCTCTTCGGTAAGTCGTTTGCCCTCGTCCACGATATCGAACGGAACTCCCTCGTCATCTATCCATATTCTAACAGCCTCAAAGAGCGACAATTGCTTAGACCCGCCAATCTGATTGGGAGTTGGGCTTCTTGTGGTTACTGGAAAAATAATTACCTGCTTTTGCAAATTCATCCGTCGGCTTCGGTCGCGCGAATCACATAATCAGTTATGCGGCTGGACTATCGGCCTTGACGAATATTGCTAATCGCCGGATTTCACAAAGTCCGGACACCACAATGTAGCGCATGACGCCGATCACATCTTTCATCGAGATGACCGCCTACCTGCCGCCCGCGATGCCGGGATATTGCTCGCCTTTCAGAAGCCGCGCCAAATGCGCGGTGTTGGAGGCGAGCATCTCGTTCCACTTCGCCACGACCTTGGGCGCTTTCTTGAATTCCTTGTATTCCTTCGAGCCCATGGCTTCGC
>Ga0209483_1000095_pt1 | contig 86869 bp, 86 predicted proteins | sample NGEPerA_FD_184508 | JGI IMG/M metagenome (GOLD analysis project Ga0209483, IMG submission 184508) | Arctic peat soil microbial communities from the Barrow Environmental Observatory site, Barrow, Alaska, USA - NGEE PermafrostL2-A... | ecosystem: Environmental > Terrestrial > Soil > Wetlands >... | reverse complement strand
GGACGACACTCGGGCACCGAAAGGTCAACACACGCTGTGGGGGTACTGTCACGTGCCCAACGGTTCGACCATTGACATGACGGAGCGCGTCGAACGCCAGATCGAGCGCTTCGCTCCAGGATTTCGCGACCTGATACTCGCGCGGGTCTCGACGTCGACGGCCGACGGAGAACGCCACAACCCGAACCACGTGGGCGGCGACATCACGGGCGGTGCCGGGACGCTGCGCCAAACACTCTTTCGACCGACCGTGCGTTGGAACTCGTATCGAACGGGCACGCCGGGGCTCTACCTGTGCTCCGCGTCGACACCCCCGGGCGGCGGCGTGCACGGAATGTGCGGCTACGGCGCCGCGCGCACGGTGCTGGCTGATCTGCACGTGCGTCACTCGTCTCGATCGGGAAAGTCGTGACGTGACCTGGCGCCTCGCGACGCTCGCCCGTCATCGCGCAACAGCGGCCTCACCCAGAAAGTTGAGCGCACGACATCGTGGGGTGGGGGTGCCACCCCACGATGTTGGACCGGTACGCGCTGGATTCTCGCGCGAGGCGACCTCGTAAGGTAAGCCCGGTGACACGAGACGTTGGTGCAGACGGAGCGATCAATGGCCGATGACGTTGAGGAGATCATTCGTACCGAAGATCTGACGAAGCAGTATCCGACGATGGACGTCCCGGCCGTCGACAAACTCAACCTCAAGGTTCATCGTGGGGAGATCTTCGGACTCCTCGGACCGAACGGCGCCGGTAAGACCACGACGGCGGGAATATTGACGACACGAGTGGTGCCCACGTCCGGTTCGGCGTACATCTCGGGCATCGACGTGAAGCAGCACCCGGCGCTGGTGAAGCAACTCTCCGGCATCGTCTCCCAGCAGAACACCCTCGACCGACAACTAACCGTCTGGGAGAACCTCTATTTCCACGGACGGCTCTTTGGCATCAATGCCAAAGACTCCCGACGTCGATCGGACGAACTGCTCGAGCGCTTCTCGCTCTCGAAGTGGGCGAAGGCGTCGATCTATGCCCTCTCCGGAGGTATGGCGCAGCGTCTCATGGTCGCGCGCGCGATCTTCCACAATCCCGCCGTGCTCTTCATGGACGAACCGACGGCCGGGCTCGACCCGCAGAGTCGTCTCGCGCTCTGGGATCTCTTGACCGAGTTGAACAAAGCGGGTCAGACCGTCATGCTGACGACGCACTACATGGAAGAGGCCGATCAACTCTGTGATCGCGTCGCGATCATGGATCACGGGAAAATCCTCGCGCTCGACTCACCGGCGACTCTGAAAGAGAGCACGGGCGCCGACACCATCGTCACGATCAAGGTCGCCGCCAGCGCGGAACAATTGGCGCAGAGCCTGAAGCGTGACATCGACGCCATCGTGAGCACGCGCGTGCAGGACAACTCACTTATCGTCGACATGCGCAGAACCGATCGACTCGTGCCGCGACTCGTGGCATCGGCCGAATCGTCCAACGTCGAGATCCTCGATCTGGCGGTCGCCGAACCGACGCTGGAAACCGTCTTTATCAATCTGACCGGCAAGGAGTTGCGCGACGCATGAGTACGAACACCACCTTTGAGGTACACCCAACACGCAGTGTCTTCGAGGCCAGTCGCACCGCTCTGGGCGCGCTGATCCTCCGCGACCTCGTCGTGCTGTGGAGGACCAAGCGCGAGTTCGTGTTGCGAACCCTGATCCAGCCGTTCCTCCTCTGTTTCGTGTTTCTCTTCGTCTTCCCGAAGATCGGCCAAGCGGTCGGCGGATCGGCGGCCGGCGCCGCCGGATTCGCCACCGTGCTCGTGCCGGGTGTCGTGGGCATCTCGGTCATGTTCCAGGGCGTCCAGTCGATTGCGCTCACCATGTCCCAAGAGTTCGGTTTCACCCGAGAGATCGAGGACCGGGTCCAAGCGCCGTGTCCGATATGGCTCGTGGCGATGTCGAAGGTCCTCTCGGGATCGGTGCAGGGCCTCATCGCGGCGCTCATCGTGTTCCCGATCGCGTCGGTCGTGCACGCCGCGGGCGTCGAAGCGGAAATCTCACTGCACTGGTTGATCATCCTCACCTTCTTGCCGATTGCCTGCGTGGCGATGGCCGGGCTCGGACTAACGCTCGGCACGTCCTTCGAGCCGCGCAACATCGGCTTGATGTTCGGTTTCGTGATCCTACCGATCACCTTCCTCGGTGGGACCTACTACCCCTGGACCCACTTGGCGCCCGTGAAGATCGGCGGCTTTCATTGGCTGCAGACGTTGGTGCTGATCAATCCGCTGGTCTACGTCAATGAGGGCATGCGCGCCGCCTTCACCGACGCTCCCCACATGCATCTCTACGTGGTCTATCCGGTGATGATCGCCTTCGGCGCTTTCTTCCTCGCCGTGGGGCTGCGCAACTTCCGTCGTCGGGTACTTTCCTAGAAATCTTCGGCCCTGAGGTTTGGCCGCGCCCCAAGGGGAACGGGCTATCGTGACTTCGTTATGGTCCTCTCCGATCGCTCCATCAAAGAAGCCATCGCCCAGGGCCGGATCATCATTGATCCCTTGGGCGAAGACTGCGTGCAGCCCTCGTCGGTCGACCTCCATATTGATCAGTTCTTCCGGGTCTTTCGAAACCACACGCAGCGCGTCATCGACGTGCGCGATGCCCAAGAGGACCTCACCGAACTGATCGACGTCGGACCGGACACGCCGATGATCCTGCACCCGGGTGAGTTCATGCTCGGTTCGACGACCGAGCGCATCGCGATCCCCGACGACATCGTCGGACGGCTCGACGGAAAGAGTTCGCTCGGTCGCCTCGGCCTCGTCATCCACTCGACGGCCGGGTTCGTCGACGCCGGCTGGGACGGGCACATCACGCTGGAGTTGTCGAACGTCGCGAACCTTCCCATCACGCTCTATCCGGGGATGAAGATCGGTCAGATCAGCTTCTTCCAGATGACGACGCCGGCCGATCGCCCCTACGGATCCGAAGGTCTCGGCTCGAAGTACTCTGGCCAGCGCGGTCCGACGCCGAGCCGGTACTCGGAGAACTTCAAAAAGCAGTGACGACGAGAGGACCGCAGTGCTAGCTCGCATCATCATTGGTCTCGGGATCACGGTCATTTTCTTCTCGATTGCCGGTCGCCGCTTCTATTGGCTCTCGAAACTCATCCGCTCCGGTCAACCCGCCCCGCGTCGCTGGCAGGGATTCCGCAAGGTCAGTGAGACCGAGGTCGTCGAAGTCGCCGGTCAGAAGAAACTCTTGAAGTGGACCGTGCCGGGACTGGCACACTTTTTCACGATGTGGGGATTCACCATATTGATGACCACGATCATCGAGGCCTACGGATCGCTCTTCAGTCGTCGCTTTCATATCCCACTGATTGGACGCGATAACTGGCTGGCGTTCACCGAGGACTTCTTCGCGACCGCGGTGCTGGTCTCGCTCGTCGTTTTCACCATCATCCGCATCAAAAACGCGCCGTCACGCAAGGAACGCGAATCGCGTTTCTACGGCAGCCATCTGGGAGCGGCGTGGGCGGTGCTCTTCATGATCGCGATGGTGATCGTCACGCTCCTGCTCTACCGGGGCGCCCAGATCAACACCGGGTACTTCCCCTTCGAGAACCAATATCTGCATGGCGCCCAATCGTTCGGGTTTTTGATAGGACCGACGACCCATCAGTTGGCATCGTTCGCGTCACCCTGGGCCTTCGCCAGCAAGATTGTCGCCAGTTGGCTCGCCCCGCTGGGCGTGGGCGTCAATTCGGTGCTCGAGGCCGTGTTCTTGTTGCTCAACATCTCGGTGATCGCGGGATTCCTGGTCTTCGTCTCGTATTCCAAGCACCTGCACATATTCCTGGCCCCCATCAACATCAGCGTGTCGCGACGCCCGCGCGCACTGGGTGGGCTCGATAAGACACCGGACATGGACATGGAGAACGTGACTGAGGACACGGTCTTCGGCGCGGGAAAGATGGAGGACTTCACCTGGAAGCAGATGCTGGACTTCTCCACGTGCACCGAATGCGGGCGCTGTCAATCGGTCTGTCCCGCGTGGACGACCGGTAAGCCGCTCAGTCCGAAGCTGCTCATCATGGGGCTACGCGACAACATGTTCGCCTCGGCCGATCGGCTGCTCTCCGGCGGTTCCAACGCCGACGTGGCGACGTTGGTGCCGACCACGATCGATCCCGACGTCCTATGGTCTTGCACCACGTGCGGCAGTTGCGTCGAGCAGTGTCCCGTTGACATCGAGCACGTCGACGCGATCATCGACATGCGCCGTTACGAGGTGATGATGGAGTCGCGCTTCCCCACGGAAGCGGCCCTCTTGCTTCGCAACATGGAGAATCAGGGCGACCCGTGGGGACTGGGCTCGTCCCAGCGCACCAAGTGGCTCGACGCGCTGGACTTCGAAGTGCCGATCATCGACGGTCCGATTCCCGAGGACATCGAGTACTTGTACTGGGTGGGGTGTGCCGGATCGCTCGACGAGCGGGGCCGAAAGCAAGCGGTGTCGACGGCGCGCATGTTGCACCGTGCCGGCGTTTCCTTTGGCATCCTTGGTCCGCGCGAGTCCTGCACCGGTGACCCGGCGCGTCGGATGGGTAACGAGTACCTGTTCCAGGAGATGGCGAAAGCGAACATCTCGACGCTCCATGAAGTCGGCGCGAAGAAGATCGTCGCGAGCTGTCCGCACTGTTTCAACACGATGAAAAACGAATACCCCGATTTGGGCGGGGACTTTGAGATGATCCACCACGCACAGTTGCTGAGCCATCTCGTAGCGACTGGCAGATTGGTGCCCGGCGTCGCCTATGAGGGCACGGTGACCTATCACGACCCCTGTTATCTCGGCCGCCATAACCGCGTCTTCGACGAGCCGCGCAACGTGCTCGACGCGATTCCCGGCGTCACCACGGTCGAGATGGGCCGGTGTCGGGAGAAGGGCTTCTGCTGCGGGGCCGGCGGGGCCCGTATGTGGATGGAAGAGACGATTGGCAAGCGTGTGAACATGGATCGGACCAACGAAGCCCTCGGCACCGGGGCCGACATCATCTCGACCGCCTGTCCGTTCTGCATGATCATGTTGGACGACGCTGTGAAGGCCAACGGCCGCGACGAAGAGGTGACCGTGATGGACATCTCCCAGGTCGTCGAGCGCTCACTCCAGGGCTGAGAACTTCCATTTTCCGCAACGTTGGATGGTGGCACGATTCCGATTTCAATAATCTTGAAATTCATTCACGTATGGTGTCGACCTTTGTATTGGGATTTTCGATGTCGCAAATGTGGTCACCGTGACTACGCCGACATCAATGCCGCACGCAACATCCTTAGGGGCGGTAGAGCCCTGCAGGTTTCGGCCCGCGACGGTTGAAGTTCAGCCACTTCCTTAACACGCACGAAACCTATTGCTAACAGTTTGGAAACCCTCAGTTGAGACACTGGTGCCATCAACCTGAGGTCAGCGTCGCCCTCTCCTAGTTACCCGAGGAGTGGACGTGCTTTCAGCAACGATCATCCCGTATCCCCATTGGCTGAATCCGGCCGACAATACCTGGCAGCTCACGGCGGCCACATTGGTCGGTTTGATGAGCTTGCCGGGCCTCGCCGTCTTGTACGGCGGACTCGTGCGAAAGAAATGGATCGTCAACACGATGTTGATGGTCTTCACGGGCTTCTCGATCACGCTGATCGTGTGGATGCTCTGGGGCTACAACCTGGCCTTCGGTCCGCTCTCGCACTTTGGCGCGACGGGATCGTTCTGGAGCGGGTTCATTGGTCACTTCACGCCGCTGGCGACCGCGAGTTCCGAACAGGGACAGGCCGTTTCGGGTGCGAATACGCTGATCCCCTTCCACTTCCCGACCGCGACGCTGGCCTACTTCCAGTTCGTCTTCGCGGCCATCACGCCGCTCTTGTTCGTCGGGGCGTTCGTGGGGCGCCTCAAGTTCAAGGCGTGGCTCTTGATCGTGCCGCTGTGGATCACCGGTGTCTACTGCATCAACGCGGCTCTCTTGTGGGGCGGCGGTTTCTTCGCCCAGAAGGGTGCCGTCGACTTCTCCGGTGGGTACGTCATCCACCTCTCGGCCGGTGTGGCGGCCTTCACCGGTGCGGCGATCCTCGGACCGCGTCGTTGGCAGGACCGCGAGAACGCCTTCCCGAGCAACCTGATGATGGTGGCCATTGGCGCGGGCATCCTCTGGCTCGGCTGGAACGGCTTCAACGGAGGTGACCCCTTCTACGCCGGGGCCAGCGCGGCGTCGGCGGTACTGAATACCAACGTCGCGACCGCCGTCGGAGTGATCACGTGGCTTTTGTGGGACATGTTCCTCTCGAAGCAAAAGAAGCCCACGTTCTTGGGCGCCATCAACGGCATGCTCTGCGGACTCGTCGCGATCACGCCGAGCGCCGGTTTCGTGAACGGCACGGGCGCCATATTCGTCGGACTGATCTCGTCGACCATCGTGTGGTTCGCGTGGAACTACCTCTCCAAGGTGCGCCCTTTCTCCAAGGTCGACGACGCCCTCGGCGTGGTCTACACGCACGGCATCGCCGGTCTCATCGGTGGTCTGTTAGTCGGAATCCTCGCGGACCCGCACATGACCGAGTACGGGGTGTCGGGCAAGAACTACAAGGGTCCCGGCGGCTTCTCAGTCGAGGGCTGGTTCTACGGCCACTCGTTCCATCAGCTCTGGGAACAGTTCCTGGCGGCGTGCTGGATCATCTGTTGGACCGCTACGGCGACCGCGATCATCTTCTACTTTGTGAAGTGGGTACTCGGTGGTCTACGTGAGGATGAGGAGACGCTACGAATAGGCGACGTGGCCATCCACGAAGAAGAGGCCTATCCGGAGCCGACCTTCGGTGAACCGATCGACTCACCCAGCCACCTACACCCCGACAACGTCTAAGGAGGGACAATGAAGCTAGTCACCGCAGTCGTCAAGCCGTTCAAGCTCGATGAGGTGAAGACCGCTGTCAAGGACGTCGGCATCACCGGTATGACCGTCACGCAAGCTCGCGGTTTCGGCCACGCCGGAGGTCACATTGAGATTTACCGGGGCAAGGAATACGAGTTCGATTTCGTCGACAAGATCCAAGTCGAGATCGTCTGCACCGACGAACTCGTCGACGCGCTGATCGACGCGATCGTTCAGGCGGCGCGCACCGACACGATCGGTGACGGGATGGCGTGGGTCACCGACATCGAACACGTGGTGCGGATTCGCACCAATGAACGCGGTCCCGCAGCGCTGTAACTACCCGGCCTGGCGTGCGACGGCTTCGGCCGCCGCCGCCGCGGCCGCGGCATCGCCCAGGTAGTCGGCTTCGAGGATGTTCAGCCCGTCGTCCAACGTCACGCGATACGGGATGCCCGTCGGGATCTCGAGTTCGGCGATCTCGTCCTCGGGGATATTTTGCAGCACCATGCGAAGGGCTCGGATCGAGTTGCCGTGGGCGACGACGATGACGGCCCCGCCGCGTACGGCTTCAGAGCGCAAGTCCTCGACGATCACGTCGGCGAAGTACGGCGTGACCCGAGCGACGACGTCCTTCAGACATTCCGCCGCCGGGATGAATTCGGGCGGCACGTCGCGGTAGCGCGGATCGGTGAGGTTGCTGCGAGGATCACCCTCGGGGAGCGGCGGCGGGGGAACGTCATACGAGCGGCGCCAGAGCTTCACCTGCTCGATGCCGAACTGGTCCGCGGTCTCCTTCTTGTCCTTGCCGGTGAGATCGCCGTAGTGGCGCTCGTTGAGTCGCCAGTTGCGCCGAACCGGCAGCCATGAGCGGTTGGCGGCGTGCAGCGCTATCTCGGCGGTGCGAATAGCCCTCGTGAGGACCGAGGTGTGCAGGACACGCAGGTCCAGGTCGGGTTCGAGGGCGAGTAGCTCACCGGCGCTTCGGGCCTCGGATTCGCCCTGGGGCGTGAGATCGACGTCGGTCCAGCCGGTGAACAGATTCAGCTCGTTCCAGGTCGATTGGCCGTGTCGCACGAGAATAAGGTCAGGCACCGAACCAGCGTACCTCGCAGTCTCGAGACTTCGGTTAGGTCGATTCCGTAGTTCGATACCTATATATCCACGGGGTTTTCTAAAAGTGACATAAGACCTATATATTTTCTTGACAAGCAAGGACTCAACTCTGTACACTGGTTGTAGTGAGTTCTGACTCTCCGGAAGGGCCGGTGAGAAAGACAGCGAATCAAGGAGATTTTCATGGCAAAGGCAGTCGGAATCGACCTAGGAACCACTAACTCAGTGGTCAGTGTCCTCGAGGCGGGCGAACCCGTCGTCATACCCAACGCCGAAGGTGGTCGGACCACTCCGTCAGTAGTTGGATTCTCCAAGACCGGCGAAGTGCTGGTCGGTGAGGTCGCGAAGCGCCAGGCGATTACGAACCCCGAGCGCACCATTCGCTCGGTGAAGCGCCACATGGGCGAGAACTGGTCGGTCGACATCGACGGCACCAAGTACACGGCCCAGGAGATCTCGGCGCGCATCTTGCAGAAGCTGAAGCGCGACGCGGAGGCCTACCTCGGTGACAGCGTCACCCAGGCGGTCATCACCGTGCCGGCGTACTTCAACGACGCCCAGCGCACCGCGACCAAAGAGGCCGGCCAGATTGCCGGACTCGAAGTGTTGCGCATCGTGAACGAGCCGACCGCCGCCGCGCTCGCCTACGGTCTCGACAAGGGTGGCCAGGAGCAGACGGTGTTGGTCTTCGACCTCGGTGGTGGAACCTTCGACGTTTCGGTCCTCGACATCGCCGACGGTGTCTTCGAAGTGAAGTCGACCCACGGTGACACCCACCTCGGTGGTGACGACTGGGACGACGCGGTCATGGAGTGGCTCGTCAAGACCTTCAAGGACACCGAAGGCGTTGACCTCTCGGCCGACAAGATGGCGGTCCAGCGTCTGAAGGAGGCTGCGGAAAAGGCGAAGATCGAGCTCTCGGCCGTCCAGGACACGACCGTCAACCTGCCGTTCATCACGGCGACGGCCGACGGCCCCAAGCACCTCGACATCAAGTTGAGCCGCGCGAAGTTCAACGAACTGACCTCGCACCTGGTGGACCGATGCCGTAAGCCGTTCGACCAAGCCATCAAGGATGCCGGTTTGACGCTCGACAAGATCGACCACGTGATCATGGTCGGTGGTTCGACGAGGATCCCCGCGGTCCAAGAGTTGGTCACCAAGGTCACCGGCAAAGAGCCCAACAAGAGCGTGAACCCTGACGAAGTGGTCGCCATCGGCGCCGCGGTGCAGGCCGGCGTCTTGAAGGGCGACGTGAAGGACATCCTCCTTCTCGACGTCACGCCCCTCTCGCTCGGTATCGAGACCAAGGGTGGCGTCATGACCAAGATCATCGAGCGCAACACCACGATCCCCACGAAGAAGTCCCAGACCTTCACGACGGCCGATGACAATCAGCCCTCGGTCGAGGTACACGTACTTCAGGGTGAGCGTGAGATGGCGTCGTACAACCAGACGCTCGGCAAGTTCCAGCTCGTCGGTATCCCGCCGGCGCCGCGCGGCATGCCCCAGATCGAAGTCACTTTCGACATCGACGCCAACGGCATCGTGCACGTCTCGGCGAAGGACCAGGCGACGGGCGCGACGCAGTCGATGACCATCACTGGCGGCTCTTCGCTTTCGAAGGAAGAGATCGACCGCATGGTGCGCGACGCCGAATCCCACGCCGAAGATGACCGTCAACGCCGGGCCGAGGCTGAGGTTCGCAACAACGCCGACGGACTGGTGTACCAGACCGAGAAGCTGTTGAAGGACCAGGCCGAGAAGTTCCAGGGCACCGAGCGTGATGACGTCGAGACCGCATTGGCCGCGTTGAAAGAGGCGCTCAACGGTACCGACATCGAAGCGATCAAGGACGCGACCGAGAAGCTGCTCACGACGAGCCAGGGTTTCAGTCAGCGCCTGTACGAAGAGGCCGCGAAAGCGAACGCCTCGGAGCCGTCAGCACCGCAGGGTAACGACGACGACATCGTTGACGCCGAAATCGTTGACTAACCATGAGTGACCACATTGTTGAGAACGACACCGTGACGGCGCCCGACGCCGTCACGGAAGTCGTTGATGAACGCCCCGACGTAGAGCGCCAGCGCGACGAGTACCTCGACGCGCTCCAGCGTCTCCAAGCCGACTTCGAGAACTACCGAAAGCGCGTGGCGCGTTCATCAATGGACGCCGCCGATCGCGCGGCCGGCGAAGTCGTGGTGAAGATGTTGCCGGTCCTCGACGCCTTCGACCTCGCCGCGCAGCACTTTTTGAGTGCGCCCTCGGAAGAGGCTGAGGCGTTGGATCAGGCGCGAGGTCTCTTGTTGGACGCCCTCTCCAAAGAGGGACTCGAGCGCATCGACGCCGTGGGTGTCGAGTTCAATCCGCAAGTGCACGACGCCGTGGCCCACGTCGAAGGTGATGACGGTCCGGTGGTCGATCAGGTGCTGCGCGCCGGGTACCGCTGGAAGGGAACGGTCCTACGTCCAGCGATGGTGAAAGTTCGAGGCTGACTCGATGGTCGACCGTGAGTGGTTCGACAAGGACTATTACAAGGTCCTAGGCCTTAGCTCGAGCGCGACTGAGAAAGAGATCACGCGCGCCTATCGCAAACTCGCGAAGTCGTCGCACCCCGATACCAATCCCGGATCCGAGGAGAAGTTCAAAGAGGTCTCGGTCGCCTACGACGTGCTCGGTGACAAAGCGAAACGCAAGGAGTACGACGAGGTTCGTCGTCTCGGACCGGCCGCGGCCGGCTTCGGCGCTCCCGGTGGTCAAGGTACTGGTGGATTCAACTTCCAGACGGGCGACTTCGGCGATCTCGGCGACATCTTCGGAGGGCTCTTCGGTGGCGGACGTCGCCCGCGCGCCCAACGCGGCGCCGATCTCGAAACGGCGCTCCATTTGGGCTTTCGCGACGCAGTCGTCGGCGTGACGACGTCGGTGAACCTGCCGAGCAACGAGGCGTGCCACACCTGCAAGGGGAGTGGCGCCGCGCCGGGGACGGGCTTCGTCACCTGCGAACGCTGCGGCGGTCGAGGAGTGCTCAACGACGACCAGGGACCGTTCGCCATGTCCAGCGTCTGTCCGGTCTGTCAGGGTCGCGGCGGGCGAATCGTCACGCCCTGTCCGACCTGCCACGGCACCGGACGCGAGCCGTCCTCGCGCAAAGTGAATGTGCGCATCCCAGCCGGTGTGAACGACGGACAACGCATCAAGATCAAGGGCAAGGGCAATCCCGGCACCCAGGGAGGGCCAGCCGGTGACCTCTTCGTCGACGTGCACGTCTCGCCGGACGCCCGATTCGAGCGTCGTGGTCGCAACGTGACGACGAGTGTCAACGTGCCACTCACGGCCGCGATGTTGGGCACCACCGTCGAAGTGCCGACGCTCGATGAACCGGTGACGCTGAAGGTGCCCGCCGGCACGCAGCCGTCGACGACGATGCGCGTGCGCGGTCGCGGCGTGCCCGCTCATGGTAAGAACGCCGCCGGCGACCTCTTGGTCACGGTCAACGTCACGATCCCCAAGAAATTGAACAAGGAACAGAAGTCGGCCGTCGAGAAGCTCGCCGTCGCGCTGAAAGAAGAGGTACCGCATGACTGAACGTCAACAGCACCACGCCGTCTACGTGATATCCGTATTCGCTGAGTTGGCTGGCGTGCACCCCCAGACGTTGCGCAACTACGAGCGCAGCGGCCTTTTGAACCCCCAACGAACGAGCGGTGGATCGAGACGATTCTCCGACGAGGACTTAACGGCGCTTCGGCGCATACAAGAGCTAACCAACGAGGGCGTCAACTTAGAGGGCGTGAAGAAGGTTCTTCGCCTTGAGGCCGAACTCGCCGATGCTCGGGCCCGACTCGCCTCCACGCTCGACCAGGCCCGTTCGAACGTCGAAGAGGCGCACCGACAACACCGCCGTGACCTCGTCCCAATCCAGAACACGATCGTCGAGTTCATTGAGGCTCGACGACGACTTCGCGAGAGTCCCTAACAGCTCGCCCGGCCTGGCCGAAGTCCCGTCCGAGGTCGCCGTAAGGGTCGAAGCAGCAATTTCTGTCAACTAGACTTTGCTTGCAACGAGGCCGACTCGGAGGAGCCCAGTGCCCGCAACGGTGGTCGTCGGAACCCAATGGGGTGACGAAGGTAAAGGGAAGTTGACCGACCTCATGTCTCGTGACATGGATATGGCAGTGCGCTACCAGGGTGGTCACAATGCCGGCCATCGCATCGTCGTCAACGACGAAGCGTTCGCACTGCAACTTGTGCCTTCGGGCGTGCTGTACCCGACAATCACGCCAGTGATCGGCAACGGCGTCGTGGTGGATCCCGCCGTCCTGCTCGCCGAACTGGATATGTTGAGTGCCAAGAATGTCGACGTCTCTCGCCTCATCGTCTCGGGTAACGCGCATCTGATAATGCCCTACCACCAGGAGTTAGACCGCCTCACCGAACGCTTCCTCGGCAAGAACGCGCTCGGCACCACGAAGCGCGGTATTGGTCCCGCCTACGCGGACAAGTCATCACGCGTCGGTCTTCGCGTGCAGGACCTGCTGGACGCGAAGATTTTTCGCCAGAAGCTCGACGTCGTCTTGCATGAGAAGAACCTCATTCTCACGAAGATCTACAACCGACCCGCCATCAAGGCGACGACCATCGCCGAGAAATACCTCGACGAGTTCGCTCCTCGACTCGCTCCCATGATCGGCGACACCGTGGCCGTCGTGCACGACGCGCTCGATCGCGGGGAGCGGATCCTGCTCGAAGGTGCGCAGGCGACGTTCCTCGACCTCGATCACGGGACCTATCCGTTCGTGACCTCCTCCAATCCCGTCGCCGGTGGCGCGTGCACTGGATCGGGCCTCGGGCCCCGCGACATTACGAGCATCGTCGGTATCGCGAAGGCCTACGTGACGCGCGTCGGTGCCGGCCCGTTCCCCACCGAAGTCGAAGGCGACATCGGCGAGTTACTCGTCGAGCGCGGCCACGAGTACGGCACGAACACCGGTCGCCGTCGACGCGTCGGCTGGTTCGACGCCGTCATGGCGCGTCAGGCGGCGCGGCTGAACTCGCTCACCGAGATCGCCCTCACCAAACTTGACGTGCTCGACACCTTCGACGAGATCCGCGTCTGCGTGGCCTACGAGGCCAACGGCGTGCGATACACATACCCGCCGTACCACCAGTCGGTGCTGCACGAGGTGAAACCCGTCTACGAAGTCCTGCCCGGCTGGAACACCGACATCACCGCGTCGACGCAGTACGCGCAGTTGCCGGCCGCAGCCAAGAGTTACGTCAAGTTCCTGGAGCAGATCACGGGCGTCACCATCTCGGTGGTGGGCGTGGGTCCGGGCCGAGAGCAGTTCGTTCGACCCTCGTGAGGCGCTGTGTCGTCGTTGGTTCCGGCGCACGAGAACACGCGTTGGCCTGGGCGCTCGCGAAGAGCTCCATGGTCACAGTCACGCCCGGGAATCCGGGCATCGCGGCCCACGGCATCCCCTGCGTTGCGACGCCCTCGACCGAACTCGACGCGGACCTCTTCGTCATTGGCCCCGACCAACCGGTCGTCGACGGCCTCGCCGATCGGTTGCGGGCCCAGGGCAAGACGGTCGTAGGACCCGGCGCCGACGGCGCGCGCCTCGAAGGTTCGAAGGCGTACTTGAAAGAGTTCCTCGCGAGCGCAAACGTGCCGACCGCCGCCTACGGCGTCTTCGACGACGAGAGCGAGGCGCTGTCGTTCCTCGCCTCGATGACACCGCCGTACGTGATCAAGACCGACGGACTTGCGGCCGGCAAGGGCGTGCTCGTCACGTCGGACTTAGAAGAAGCGTCGAACGACGTGCGAGAAAAATTGAGCGGTCGGGCCTTCGGCGGCGCCGGTGCGACGGTGGTGATCGAAGAGGGCTTGGACGGTCCGGAGTGTTCTTTGATGGTGCTCTGTGACGGAGTGAACGTGACGGCGCTCGCTCCGTCCCAGGACTTCAAGCGCCTCGGTGACGGCGACGCCGGCGCCAACACCGGAGGGATGGGCGCCTACGCTCCGATGTCGTCACTGACGACCGACGAGTACGACGACATCATGGAACGCATCGTGGCGCCCACGGTTCGAGAACTCTTGAGGCGCGACATCGATTACCGCGGCGTTCTCTACGCCGGGATCATGTTGACGTCGAAGGGACCGAAGATCCTCGAATACAACGCGCGATTCGGCGATCCCGAGACCCAAGTACTCGTCCCCCTCTACGGCGACGGCCTCTACGACCTCTTGCTGGGAGTGGGCGAAGGTCGACTCGAGGGCTCCCCGCCCGTGGCGAAAGGCGCTGCGGTGACGGTGATACTCGCCTCTCACGGCTACCCGCACGCGCAGCGCAAGGGCGACGTCATCAGGGGTCTCGGTGACGACGGACAGCTCGCGCAGGCCGTGGAAGGCGTCACGATCTTTCACGCCGGAACCGCGATCGACGCCGAGGGACACTTCGTCACCGCTGGCGGGCGAGCGCTCGCCGTGACCGGGGTCGGCGAGACGCTCGCCGAAGCGCGTCGTCGCGCCTATGAAGCGGCGGCGCTCATAACCTTTGAGGGGAGGGTGATGCGCAGTGACATCGCCCTTTCCGTCGCCTAGAGGAGATCGATGATTCCGAGGTATTCCCCCCAGGACGTGGCCGAACTCTTCAGTGACGAACATCGCTTCGACACCATGCTCGAGGTCGAGCTACTGGCCGCCGAGGGCCTCGCTGAACGAGGCGTTCTTCCCCACGGCGAAGTCGTGAAACTGCGCCAACGCCGTCCGGTGATTGACGCTGAATTCGTGGCCGAAGTCGACGAACGCGAGCAGGTCACCAACCACGACACCGCGGCCTTCGTCGACGTCGTACAGTCGCGCATCGGCATGCCCGAAGGGGCGTGGATTCACTACGGCCTGACGTCGTCGGACGTCGTTGATACCGCGCTCTGTTCAAACCTCACCCAGGCCATGGACATCGTGATCACCGAGGCGATCGCGCTTCGTGACGCGCTGACTCGGCGCGCCGTCGCCTCGATCGACATTCCGATCACGGGACGCACTCACGGCATGCACGCCGAACCGACGACATTCGGTGCGAAGTTCGCGCTGTTCGCGTTGCAGGTCCAACGTGACGTCGAACGCGCGCAGCACGCGCGTACGTCGATCGCGGTCGGCAAGCTCTCCGGCGCGGTCGGTACGTTCTCCAACATCGATCCCGCGGTTGAGGAGTACGTCTGTTCGCGTCTCGGACTCGTCGCGGTCCCGGCGACGCAAGTCATCGCGCGCGACCGCCACGCCGAGGTGCTCTACGCGTGCGCGTCGCTCGGTACCGCCATCGAGCAGTTCGCGCTCGAAGTACGCCACCTGGCTCGTAGCGAAGTCGGCGAGGCCGAGGAGCCCTTCACCGCCGGACAGAAGGGTTCGTCGGCGATGCCGCACAAGCGCAACCCCGTTCTCTCCGAACGGCTCTGCGGACTCAGTCGGGTACTGCGGGGCTACCTGCAAGCCGGTCTCGAAGACGTCGCCTTGTGGCACGAGCGCGACATCTCGCATTCGAGCGTCGAACGAGTCATCTTGCCCGACGCCCTGCAGCTCACGGTGTACATGTTGCGCAAGGCGACCGGTCTCGCCAACGGATTGGTCTTGCATCCGGAGCGAGCACTCGAGAATCTCACGACCGGCTCGCTCGGGCTCGTCTTCTCACAGTCAGTACTCCTCGCCCTCGTCGATTCCGGCGTGTCGCGCGACGACGCCTACCGTGTCGTGCAAGCGGCGGCCCGGCGCGCGATCGAGGAGCGCCGCAACTTCCGCGACGTCGTGGAGAACGACGATGACGTGACCTTGAGCAACGGCGCGTTAGCCAAGGCCTTCGACACCGATCGACTACTCGCACATCGCGGCCGCTTCCTTGACGCGTTGGAGTGGCGTTCGTGAGCGAGCTCGGCCTAACGGCGCTCTACACCGGAAAGGTGCGCGACCTCTACGCCGTCGACGAGCGACACCTCCTGATGGTCGCGTCGGATCGGCTTAGTGCGTTCGACGTGGTCATGGCCGAGACGATCCCGGAGAAGGGCCGAGTGCTCACTGGGATCACGAACTTCTGGATTCAAGAGTTCGGCGACACCGCGCCGTCGTCACTCGTGAGCTGCGACCCCGCGGTCATCGAAAAGTCCGTGCCCGGGTTTCTCGGTCAAACGCATTGGCACGGACGAGCGATGCTCGTACGAAAAGCTGACATGCTGCCGCTCGAGTGCATCGTTCGGGGCCGCCTCGCCGGTCAAGCGTTCGACGAGTACGTCGCGCGTGGCACGGTCCACGAGATGATCGTGCCGCCCGGACTCCAACTGACCGACGCCTTCGCTGAACCGATGTTCACACCGTCGACGAAGGCCGCGTCGGGTCACGACGTCAATATCAGCATCGAGCGAGCGGCGCTACTGGTCGGTGCCGACCCGGTTCACCACGCCCAGGCGCTGTGCGTCGAGCTCTTCACGCGCGCCGTCGCCGCGCTCGCGACGAAGGGACTGATTCTCGCCGACACGAAATTTGAACTGGGATTCGTCGACGACGAACTCGTTCTCTGTGACGAAGTGATCACTCCGGATTCGTCGCGTATCTGGCCGGCTGACGAGGTTCGTTCCGGCGAGACGCCACCGTCATTCGACAAGCAACCGTTTCGCGACTGGCTCAGCGCACAGACCTGGGACCGCACGCCGCCACCGCCGAAAGTTCCGGACGACGTGGTCGCGATCACGTCCGCTCGTTACGTCGACGCCTATGAGCGCGTGACTGGGAACTCCATCGGTGACTGGTACGGTGCTTCGTCATGAACTACTCCGTAATCGTCGACGTGACCTTGCGCAAGGGCATCGCTGATCCTGAAGGCTCCACGATCGAGCGTGCGCTGCCCGCCCTCGGTTTCACCGGTGTCACCAACGTCCATGCGGGCAAGTCCTTTCGCTTCGACGTCGAAGCCGAGAACGAAGAGGCGGCGCTCGAAAAAGCCACGTCGTTGGGAGAACGACTTCTCTCCAATCCAGTGATCGAAGACGCGTCGGCCCGGATAGGAGATCGTTAGACCATGTCTCGAATCGGCGTCGTCGTGTTCCCCGGCTCCAACTGTGAGTACGACGCCGTTGCGGCCGTCGAGCGCCTTGGTGATCAGGCCGAATTTGTCTGGCACACGCGAACTGATCTCGACGGCATCGACGGCGTCATCCTTCCCGGGGGCTTCGCTCACGGGGATTACCTTCGGCCCGGTGCGCTCGCGCGCTTCTCACCGGTGATGGGTGCGGTCGAACGTTTTGCCGCTGACGGTGGTCCCGTGCTCGGCATCTGCAATGGCTTCCAGGTCCTCGTCGAGGCCGGAATGCTGCCCGGCGCGTTGCAGAAAAATCGAGGTTTGACCTTTCTCTGTCAACCAACGACGCTCGTCGTCTCGTCGACGTCGTCAGTGTTGACCCGCGGTGCGAGCGTCGGTCAGGAGCTCGTCGTGCCCATCAATCATTTCTCCGGTTCCTACACCTGCGACGACGAAACGCACGAAGAGCTCGTGCGCAACGGCCAGATCGTGCTGCGCTACAAGGAGAACCCCAACGGATCTCGCGACGACATCGCGGGCGTGGCCAACAAAGCCGGCAACGTCGTCGGTCTGATGCCCCACCCGGAGCGCGCGATGTCGATGCTGCTCGGCAGTGCCGACGGCGTGGTGCTATTCGAGAGTTTTCTCGGCGTGAAGGTCGAGCAGCCGGCTCTCGCGCATTGAGGCTCGAACCGGTCCCCGTAGTGTGGTCTCGTGAGTAGCCCCCAACCCCTCCACCGCGCACTGGGTCTCACCGATTCTGAGCTCGAAAGCATCCGTGAAGTCCTTGGTCGCGAACCGAATTCGCTCGAATTGGCGCTCTACGGCGTGATGTGGAGCGAACACTGTTCGTATAAGTCGTCGCGAATCCATCTGCGCCGTCTCCCGACCGAAGCGCCGCACGTGCTGGTAGGCCCGGGGGAGAACGCCGGTGTTATCGACGCGGGCGACGGCATCGCCGTCGCGATCCGGATCGAAAGTCATAACCACCCGTCGGCGATCGAGCCCTACCAGGGAGCGGCGACTGGCGTCGGCGGGATTCTGCGCGATGTCTTCACCATGGGTGCGCGGCCCCTCGCCGTGATGGACCCGCTGTTCTTCGGGGAGCTGAGCGACGCGCGTCAACGGTGGTTGGTCGAGGGCGTGGTCTCGGGCATCTCGGGCTACGGAAACTCAGTCGGCGTGCCGACGATCGGTGGCGAGCTGACCTTCGACGATTGCTACGCGTCCAATCCTCTCGTGAACGTTCTGTGCTGCGGCGCGTTACCCACTGAGCGTCTGGTCCTCGGGGTCGCCTCGGGGGTCGGGAACCTCGCGGTGCTGCTCGGCTCTTCGACCGGCCGTGACGGGATCGGCGGCGTGTCGGTGCTGGCCTCGGCGGGCTTTGACGGCGCCGATGGTGCCGAGTCACTTGACGACGCCAAGCGACCGAGTGTCCAGGTCGGCGACCCCTACGAGGAGAAGCGACTTATCGAAGCGTGCCTGGCGTTGCTCGACGACGGATTGGTGGTCGGCATTCAGGACCTCGGTGGCGCGGGCATCGTGTGTGCGACGAGTGAGACCGCGGCGCGCGGCGGCGTGGGAATGGACGTCGACGTGACGGCGATACCGCTGCGCGAGGCCGGCATGCAACCGTTTGAGATCATGACGTCCGAGAGCCAGGAACGGATGCTCGCCATCATCACTCCCGAGAATTGGGACGCGGTGGCGGCGTTGTGCGCTAAGTGGGAGGTTCGCGCCTCCATCGTGGGCCACGTCGTCGAACCAACGATTGACGCGCATGGTCGTGCCGTGGCGATGCTGCGGGTTCGTCAGGGATTCGACGGCGAGGTTTTGGCTGAGGTGCCGGCGAACTCGTTGGCCGACGAAGCCCCTCTTTATGAGCGACCAATGGCCCGTCCCGCAGACCTTGACGCGGTCAACGCGGACGACCCGAGCGACGACGAACCGGTCGGATCGCCGAACGATGACCTATTGGACCTACTGATGGATCCCGCGTGGGTCTATCGCCAGTACGACTCGCAACTCTTCTTGAATACCGTCGTCGGTCCGGGCTGCGACGCCGCGCTCCTGCGTCTCGCCGGACCGGGGCTGCCGTACTCCGAGCGCGGCATCGCACTGTCGACTGACTCGAATCCTCGGTGGTGCGCACTGGATCCGCGCGCCGGCACCGCGTTGACCGTCGCTGAAAGCGTGGCGAATCTGGCCTGCGTGGGAGCGACGGCGAAAGCCGTCGTCAACTGCCTCAACTTTGGCAATCCCGAACACCCCGAGGTGATGTGGCAACTCTCGGAATCAATCGACGGGATGACTGAGGCCTGCTTAGGCCTCGGACTTCCGGTCATCGGGGGCAACGTTTCTCTCTACAACGAGAGCGGTGGGCATGACATCGATCCGACGCCCGTCGTCGGACTCCTCGGCGTCATCGACTCACTCGTCGCGCCGCCGCCCGGTTGGGGATGGCGTGAGGGCGATGACATCGTGCTCGTGGGCACTCGTTACGCGAACTCTGACTACCGCTTCCCGCTCGGGGGATCGCGATGGGCGACGCGGCGTGGACGGCGCGGCGGTCACCTCGCGCACTTTGACGCCGAGACCCTCGCCGCCGCGATCGACTTCGTCACTGGTGAAGTCGCCGCGATCTGCGCGGGATCGCCCAGCGACGTGACGGCCGTTCACGACATCGGCGGTGGCGGACTCGCCGTGGCGTTGGCCGAAATGGTCGCCGTCACCGCACTCGGCGCACGGGTCGTAGAACTCGAAAGCCACGCTGAGCTGTTCTCTGAGTTCCCGGGTCGCTTCGTGATGGCTACGAACGACGTCCAGGCGTTTCTCGCCCGAGCCGAAGTGGCCGGAGTGCCCGTGACGCACCTGGGCACTGTGGGCGGCCAAGATTTCCGCATCGGATCGATGGTCAACGTCTCGGTCGAAGAGGTTGGCTCGCGTCGACGCGGTGCGCTCGAAGAGTCGCTGGCCGCGGTCGGCTAGCGAGCTGCCTTCAGTTCTTCGAGCACCTCGTCGGGCACCCGCAAGTCACCAGTTCGACCGAATCCGAGCAGCACGTCGGTCTTGTAGGTGCCGTGATAGTCCGATCCGCCCGTCGGGATCATTCCGGCGTCTCTGGTGAGCTTCACCATCAGGGCGCGAATCCCGGCGCTGGTGCCGCCGTAGTGCGCTTCGATCCCGGCGAATCCTCGTTCGCGAAGTGACGCCATAACCCGGGGCATGGTGGTCTCGATCGACGTCGGATTGATCTCGTCCACGTAGTTGACCAATGGGTGCGCAATGGAGAACACGGTGCCCGAGCCTCTGGCGGCCTCCACGAACTCCTCAATGGGCATGCTTGTCTTCGAGACGTAGGCGGCGCCGTCAGTGCCGAGCCAATCGGTGAACACGCGATTCCACGTGTCATCGTTCTGCTCGCCAATCAATTCGGGGTGCAAGTCGATCATGGCCCGCGCGAAATGCGGACGACCGATGGAGTCCACGTTCCCAGTCATTTCGGTTAAATACGCGAGTGTGAGGTCCTCAAACCCCTTCTCCTGCAGCAGCGTCACCAACTGGTGATTGCGGCTATCACGGTCGTGGCGCAGCGAGACCAGCTTCTTCTGGAGCGGATGTTCAGCGTCCAGTGGCAAGTAGTAGGCGAGCACGTGGACGTTGCGAGGTTTGGCGACCCCATCGCGAACCCTCGGGAACTCCGTGTCGCGCAGCGAGACCTCGACGCCGGACACCAGTTCGAGCCCGAGCCGTGCACACGCCGCCGACATCTCGTCGTGACTCAGCGTCGTGTCGTGGTCGGTCAGGGCGATTGCCGAAATACCCAGATCGTGTGCCTTTTCGGCCAGCTGGGCGGGTGTGTCCGAACCGTCAGAGAACGATGAGTGGGTGTGAAGATCCAGCATCCCAGTAGCGTACAGAAGTCGAAAGGGAGTGGGCGTCTGTGCGACAATATCGCAGTGCCTTCTGAGATGAAATTCCAAACTGAAGAGGGCGTGTGAAAGAAGCCTGCGGCGTCGTTGGAATTGTCGCACCCGGTCGCAGCGTCTCGCATCTCTGTTACGACGCGCTCTACGCACTCCAGCACCGTGGTCAAGAGTCGGCCGGTATGGCGACGTTTAACAACCACCAAATCACGGTCGTCAAAGACAACGGATTGGTGAGTCACGTTTTCGCCGAGACGACGCTGCGAGCATTGGCCGGCGATTTCGTCATCGGCCACACTCGTTATTCGACGTCGGGTTCGGCCAACTGGACCGCGGCCCAGCCGGTCTATCGGTCCGCGGGGACGTCGGGCTTCGCGATCGCGCACAACGGGAACCTCACGAATACCACGGCGCTCGCCGAAGAGGCGGGCATCCAGTTCACGTCGATGCTGTCCGATTCAGACCTCGTCGCCGAACTGCTGGCGCGCGAAGTCGAGTCGGGCATCTCTCTCGCCAAGGCGCTCGGCGTTGTCCTCGCGCGCACCGAAGGCGCCTTTTCAATGGTGGTGCTCGAAGCGGGCGAGATTCACGCGGTTCGCGATCCCTACGGTTTTCGACCGTTGTGTCTCGGGCGCTTCGGCAGCGAAGCGGAACCCGAGGGTTGGATCGTCGCGTCGGAATCACCGGCGTTGGACGTCGTGGGCGCCACGTTCGTTCGCGAGATCTTGCCCGGCGAGATGGTGACGATCTCGAACAAGGAGATCTCGTCGGTGCAGTTACTCGATCCGGCCGAGGGGAAACAGAAACTCTGCATCTTCGAGTTCGTGTACTTCGCCCGACCCGATTCGTACCTCATGGGCCATCAGGTCCACACGACGCGGCGTCGCATGGGCGAGCTGCTCGCCGCGCAGTCTTCCGTCGAGGCCGACATCGTGATGGGCGTACCGGACTCCGGTGTTCCGGCGGCCGAAGGATTCGCCAAAGCATCGGGGATCCCGTTCGGCTACGGACTCGTCAAGAATCGCTACATCGGTCGAACGTTCATCTCGCCGGATCAGAATCTTCGTGCCGCGACCGTACGTCGTAAGCTCAACCCGCTGCGCGAGAACATCGAGGGTCAGCGTCTGATCGTCGTCGACGACTCGATCGTACGCGGCACGACGACGCGCGAGATCGTGAAGATGCTTCGTGACGCCGGCGCTAAAGAAGTGCACCTGCGGATCTCCTCCCCGCCCTTCATGAACCCCTGTTACTACGGCATCGACACGCCGACCCGCGACGACCTGCTCGCGGCGAACAAGACGATTCCCGAGATGAACGAGTTCATCGGGTCGGACTCACTCGAGTTCATCACGTTGGAGAACTTGCGCGGCGCGATCCAACTCGACGGTGAGTGCTGTGACGCCTGCCTCACCGGCTCGTACCCCGCGCCAACACCGGTCGTGTTGGGAGCCGCAGGCAGTCGCTGGTGAGCCGTCTGCTCGAACAGCCCCTCAACGGCACGACGTACGCGAGTTCGGGAGTGTCGATTGAAGCGGGCGACGCGGCGGTCGAGCGGATCAAAGACATCGTGGCGAGCACGAAGCGACCAGAGGTGTTAGGCGGCATCGGCGGCTTCGGGGGACTCTTCGCCCTCGACACGTCGACGTACACCTCGCCGGTGTTGGTCGCCTCGGCCGACGGCGTGGGCACGAAACTTGACATAGCGCGTCAGGTCGGTCGCTACGACTCGGTCGGCATCGATCTCGTCGCGATGCTGGTCGACGACCTCGCCTGCGTCGGCGCCGAACCGCTCTTCCTCCTGGACTACGTCGCGGTCGGCAAGCTTGAACCGGCGCGACTCGAAGAGTTGGTGACCGGCATCGCCGAAGGTTGTCGACAGGCGAATACGGCGCTCCTCGGCGGTGAGACCGCCGAACACGCCGGCGTGATGGCGCCCGATGACCTCGACGTCGCGGGCTTCGCCGTTGGCGTCGTCGAACGCGGCGAAGAGCTCGGGCCCGAGCGCGTGCGCGACGGCGACGTCTTGGTCGGATTCGCGTCGCCGGGACTTCGCTCGAATGGCTACTCGTTGGCGCGTCGCGTGCTCGTGAATAACGTCGGTGACCTCAGCGCTCCGGCGTGGGATGGCGCGGATCACAGCCTCGGTGACGAACTGCTCGTGCCGTCGGTCATCTACGCCCCGACCGTCACGGCTCTTCGAAACGAACTCGGCGAAGCGGTCCACGCGTGCGCGCACATCACGGGTGGTGGAATTATTGGCAACGTCGCGCGCATCCTGTCCTCGGGGCTCGACGCGCTGATCGACATGGACAGTTTTGAAACACCGCAGATCTTCTTCGAGATCCAGCGCCGCGGTCGCGTGCACGCCGACGAGATGGTCCGCGTCTTCAACTGCGGGCTCGGTATGGTGGTGGCCGTCGAGGCGAGCACCGCGGATGCGGCGATTTCAATCGCGCGCGCTAATGGTGTATCCGCGATGATGGTCGGGTCGGTCCGGACCGGAACAGGGGAGGTGGTGTTGTCATGAGCGACGCACGCGAGCGAGTCCGAGAACATCTACTCGAACATTCGGTTCGACGCGGCGACTTCATTCTGAAGTCCGGTCGAGCGTCGACGTGGTTCATCGACTCCAAGAAGACCATCTGCGCCCCGGAAGTGATGGTCGATCTCGCGACGTTGATCCTGGAGCGGCTCCCGGATGACGCCACCGCGATCGGCGGACTGACGATGGGCGCCGACGGCGCGACATTCATAACGGCCGGCGTTGGCGCCACTCGCGGGAGAAATCTCAACGCGTTCAGCGTTCGCAAAGAGGTGAAGGACCACGGGGCGGGCGGACGTATCGCCGGCGTGCTCGTGCCGGGCGATCGGGTCGTGATCACCGAGGACACCGTCACTCGCGGAACGAGTCTGCTCGAAGCCGCGCACGTCGTTCGTGACTACGGCGCCGAAGTGATCATGCTGTTCGCGGTGGTCGACCGCGGCGGCACGGTGAGCGCCATGGCGGCCGAAGAGGGCATCGCGTTCGACGCGCTCTTCACCTCGCAAGACCTGGGATTCACCAATGAAGAGATGTAGCTATTTGGCCAGCACCGCCAGGACGCGCTCGCGCCACGCCATTCGCGGTTCGTAGTTCTCTTCCGGCGTGTGACCGAATCGCACGACCACGGCGTCGAGTGCCGGTACGACTGAGATCATCTGACCCTCGTAGCCATTCGCCCAATACGTGCCGTACTGGTCGCCACTGACCCACCACTGCCAGGAGTAGAAATGGCCGCTCGAGGCTTCGACACTCAGCGGCACCTGAGCGGTGGCGGCCCACTCGCGCGAGATGAGTTGCTGGTCCTCCCATTCACCACCGCGCAAGTAGAGCAGCCCGAACTTCGCGAAATCGAGGGCGCGCGCGTGCACGAAGCTCGACGCGACGAAGACGCCGCTCGTGTCGAAGGTCGCCACGGCGCTGGTCATCCCGATCGGTTCGAAGAGACGACGCTCGAGGTACGAGCGATAGTCGTCGCCGTAGCCGGTGAGGTCCGCCACGATTCGACTCAGGATGTTCGTGGTGCCACTCGAGTAGTTGTAGGACGTGCCCGGTTCGTGGGCGAGGGGCAACACCGCGGTGAAGGCGGCCATGTCGTCCTTGCCCTCGCCGTAGAGCATGTCGAGGACGTGGCTCGTTTGACCGATTTCGTACTCCTCGACGAAGGCGAGGCCGTCGCGCATGGCGAGGAGGTCGCGCACTTGGATCTGGTGGCGAGGATCGGCTTCGTCACTCCACTCCGGGACCGGCGCGAGCTGTTCAGGATTCAAGCGATCTTCATCGACCAAGGTGCCGATGATCATGTGCAGGATCGACTTGGCCATCGACCACGAGAGAAGTTGACTGTCGCGCGTGATCGGTTCGGCGGCCCGGTCGAAGTGGAACTGCTCGCCGCCGTAGCGTTCACTCACGACTTGGCCACCCTGCACGACGACGACGGCGTTCGTGACTGCGAGTTTCTCGTCGGTGAACATCTCATCCACAATGGCGTCGAGTTCGTCCTGATTCGCCATCTGACCCCTTGGCCACTCGTAGGTCGGCCAGGCGACGCCCGATGGCTGAGCCACGAAGCGCGGCTGTACTGACGGCAGACTTTCCACTTTCCTCCGATTCCCACGTGCATTGTTGCACGCGACACCCTGTGACACCCCCTCGGTAGTTTCGACGCATGTCGATGTCCAGTGATCCCGAAGTCGAACAGTTTTTCTACCGGTCTTCGACAGCCTCAAATCGTCACCGCAATCGCGTCAGCGTCTACTACGTGCAACGTGTACGAGGATCGAAGGTCGTGGCGCGAATCGAACCGCTCGGACTCGTGCCGACGTCCATTGGCGATGAGCAGCTGGCGATCCAGCGTCTTCGACGCAACCTCGTTGCCACCGGAACGTGGCAGGAAACGCCGAGCGGACATCATTCTCGGTTGCGTGTCGCGCCGGTAGAAGTCATCACCAAGCAAAAAGTCGCCCCACAGAGCTCGTGAGGAGTCCGTGGGGCGACTTGCTGGTGGTCGAGACCGGCGTCGATCCGGTGACCTCACGCTTTTCAGGCGCGCGCTCTACCGACTGAGCTACTCGACCTCCTCGTCACCCTTTCGGGTGTCGAGCGGACCTGACGGGATTTGAACCCGCGACCTCCGCCTTGACAGGGCGGCGTGCACTCCGAGCTGCACCACAGGTCCTCGGTGTTCCCAAGGTCGAGACCCCGAGACGCGAACCGTAAGTCTATACGGTGTCGACCTCGTACTTTGAGGGCGACGATACCGGCGAAAGGAGCTCCTCGTAGGATCCCCATCGTGCGATTCGACGACGAGACGACGTTCTCGTGAGTCTCGCAATCGTCTTCCTCGTAACCCCCCGCCGGTCTCATTCACGCAGTTTGGAACGCGATGGCCAAGGGTATCGGCAGTCAGTCCACGAGTTTCGCATTGATGAACGTGGGGATCGCGGTAGTGAGTTGGATCACATTGCCGTTCATCGGACTACCACGAGCCGCGGCGTGGCCCTTCGTGCTGGCTTCGACGGCCTGTCACTTGGGTTACCTACTGTTCTTGATGGGTTCGTATCAACGAGCGCGGCACTCATGACTCGCTTCTTAGACGGTCACGTACTTGCGTCGTCGCCGAGCGGAACAATGCGCTAACTCCGTTCGCTCGTATCGTCAGGTTCGAACTGGCGAAGTGAACGGCGTCAGTCGTCCGAGAGGACTAGACAGAACGGGTGGCCCACGGGATCGAGGTAGACCCGGAACGTGGTACCCGGCTGGTACTCATGCTTGGTGGCGCCCACCGCAAAGGCGTGTAGTTCCCCTTCGTCAAGATCGGGAACGAGAAAGTCCAAATGGAGCTGCTGAGGAATCGCTCCGGTGGGCCATGTCGGCGCCACGTAATTGGGCACTTTCTGGAACGCGATCGTCGGATGTTCGCCGTTGACGAGTTCGATCCATTCGACCTCTTCAGGCTTGAAGTCGCCGAGGGGTTCGACGTCGAGTCCGGTGAGTCGTGAATAGAAGTTGGCGAGCGCTACGGGATCGGGACAGTCCAGCCCGACGAGTTGGTATCGGGGTCGCACGTCGGTCATCGGATACTCCTTCTTCGTGAAATTGGGTCGGGTCAGTGCCGCCGAGGTCACTCTAGTGAGACCATTCGATCGACCGGTGTCGAATTCGTGACGGGACTATAGGGATTGACGGTCAATCTCAGTGTGATGCAGCGTTCCGCTCAATGTATGAGCGCCTGTTCGACGAGGCTTGCGAGATCGGGGAGGCCGTTGATCGTGGCGAGGCGAAATATGGACCCGTCACAAGATGGTCGTAGATTGACCGTCGTGAAGAGTAAGTCGCCACCCCATGTGGTCAGAGGCAACAAGTTGTTGCTCCGCTACGGACTGGTCTTGTCGGTTCCGGCAATTCTCGCTTTGTCCGTACTGTCAGCCTCACCTGCGTCAGCGGCCACGAGAACTTCGCGACCGAGTGCTCCCCGCGATGTCACTGCAACGGCGAGCGACAATACGGCAATCGTTAGGTTCGTAGCGCCATCCTCGAACGGCGGTTCGCGAGTAACCGGCTACTACGTAGAGGAGTACGGCAGGAACTCCGCGATCCGGCGATGCGACTCGACGAGGTGCACGGTGTCGGGTTTGTCCAACGAAGTTCATTACCGCTTCGCGGTTGCGGCCATCAACAGATTCGGAAGGAGTGCGTATTCGGCCCCCTCAAATGTCGCCTCGCCGACTGCGCCAGTAGGAACGGCTTCGACCATCACCTTTGACGCCAACGGCGGCTCCGGCGATATAGCGAGCGAAACCGAACCGTATGACACGTCTGTCACACTCACGCTCAACTCATTCACCTACACCGGCTACTCGTTCAACGACTGGAACAGCGAGGCAAACGGGAGCGGCACCAACTTCACCAATGGCGAACTCGTGAAGTTCAGTGGAAGTGCCACCCTCTACGCCCAGTGGACGGTCGGCTCTGCAACCTCCACGGTTGTCTTCAACGCCAACGGCGGCTCAGGCACAATGACAAGCGAAATCGAGAGTGTCGCTACGGCACTCACGCTCAACACCTTCACTCGAACCGGCTACACGTTCAGCGGTTGGAACACAACTGCAAGTGGAAGTGGTACTAGTTACGCCAACGGTGCGCCCTACCCATTCACAGCGTCAGTCACGCTCTATGCACGATGGACTGCTACGTCACCAACAGGTCCATTCACGGGAACGGCCTCATCGAATTGGTCTGGTTATGTGCTGCCAACCAGTGCACCAGTGACTTTGGTATCCGGTGAGTGGACGGTGCCAACACTCAATTGCGCGAATACGCCCAACGGAAACACTGGGACTTGGGTTGGCACTGGCGGTGATGGCGCAAACTCAGGCGCTCTTCTGCAAACTGGAGTGAATGAGGAATGCGTCAATGGTGCTCAAGAGAACTTTGGTTTCTGGGAGATTTATCCTGCAACACCAAATCACAGTGAGTCATATTCAGATTTTCCCGTGAACGCCGGAGACACCATGATTGCGACGACGGGCTACGTGAGCAATCAGTGGGTAACGCTCCTCGAAGACGTCAACACAGGGCTCTCGGGAGTGTTCGTGGCGGGAGGAGAATGGGAAGTTGTCACAACGTCATCTGGCACAGTTGTTGGTGGCGTTCAAGGCAACGCCTCGGGCTATGCGTACTCTGGCGGGTACTCAGCGGAATGGATTCAGGAAGATGTAACGAACGCGACCACGGGTTCGTTGTTTCCGATTCCTGATTACGGGAGCGTGACCTTCACAGAGCTCAAAATACTTCCTTCGGGCAACTCGCTCCCCAATAGTGATGCATGGGAAATTCAAAATAGCAGCGGGGCAGTACTGTCCGTACCCGGCCCATACAGCGGCAGCGAATTCACGATTACTTATACGGGACCATGACGTTGTGAGTCGTTCGCCGCTCTCCGAAACTCATCCTGAGATTGCGTTCTAACCAAGCGGAATCTACCGAGAGGATTTTTTGAATCTTGGCGGCGGAATTACTCTCGTTGAGGGATGCAACACAGGTGGTCAGGGAAGTTCCGCAAACAAACCTAGAGGGGCGTGGTGAACTTTCGCGTCGCCTCGGCGTACCAGTGCGCCGATGGCTTGGGAGTCCTCTCCAAGGTCGTGCGATCGACCGCGACGATGCCGAACTTGGGCCGATAGCCAAAGGTCCATTCGAAGTTGTCGAGCAGTGACCACTGGAAATAGCCCCGAATGTCAATGCCGTCGGCGAGGACATTCGACAATCCGGCGAGCGCGCCCGTCAGATAGCGAATCCGTTGTTCGTCGTCATCGGTGCCGATCCCGTTCTCCGTCATGATGATCGGGATGTCCACCATTGATGCAGTTCGACGGATGGTGTACTCCACGCACTCGGGCCAAAAGAGGTATCCCATCTCGGTGAGTTCGCCTTCTGGGTGGGCGATGAGTCCGTCCGGACCGAACACGAGCTTGGTGTAGCACTGCACACCGACGAAATCGTCGTCACCCACCGAGCGAAGGTACTCTTCTTCCATCTCGTGTCGAATCGAATTCACCAGTTCCTCACCGCCGGGCAGCGCCTCGTACTCGTGCATCGAAAGCGGCATGCCGATCGGGTAGTCGCCCGGCGTAGAACGCAGGGCGTCGCGCATCGCAACGTGACACGCGCGCATCGCGACGTTGACGTTGGAGAATCGCGCCCAATCGCTCTGCGCCGGCGGGAACATACCCATGAGATAGCCCATCAGCGCGACGATGTTGGGTTCGTTCACCGTGCAGGCGATACCAATGAGGTCGCCGAATGCGTCGCCGACGACTCGTGCGTAGTCGCCCATGAGTGACGCGATCTCGGGGCTCTCGAAACCTCCGAGGTCGGCGACCCACAGAGGCAGCGTGAAGTGGTGGAGCGTGACGACCGGCAAGATGTCACGGGCGTGACAGGCCTCGAGCATCCGGCGATAGTGCGCGAGCGCCTCGGCGTCGACCACGCCCCGCTGCGGCTCGATGCGTGCCCATTCGACGGAGAGCCGATACGAGTTCAGTCCCAACGTGACGATCAGGTCGAGGTCTTCTTCGTAGCGGTTCCACGAGTCGCACGCATCGCCGCACACCTCGGCGCAGTGGGTGCCCTCGGCGCGCTCGTATCGCCACCAGTCTGTGTTGGAGCCACCTCCCTCGGTCTGATACCCCGACGTCGAGGTGCCCCAAGAAAACCGAACTGGAAAATGGACTTCGCGTTGTGCCATGACGAAAATCTAGATTGTCGAGCGCACGGGCGGAGTACGGAAGTGTGCCAGCCATCGCAGCAACTCGTGGCGCCTTGCTCCCAGCTTCGAGTCATTACGTTGACGCTGGGTAATGTGGCCAGCGATACGCCGTACGAGAGGGGACGAAGTGGATGACGTGACGCCCGAACGAAAGGCGGCGAGTGAGTCGACGAAAGCCCTTCAGCGAGCGGTCCTCGCGTCCATCGTCACGGCTCCGCCGAGTGACTTCGAACGCGCCACTCGCGGGAAGATTGCGCCCGGTGCACCGCGACAGGTACCTGGACGCTTCGGCCAAGTTCTCTGGGACCTGGACGCCTACGCGTTTCTCGACGACCCCGAAACGGTTGTGCCTCCAAGTACGGTGAATCCCAGCCTGTGGCGTCAGGGACGACTCAACAACATCTCCGGACTCTTCGAAGTCACGCCGTCGATCTTTCAGGTGCGAGGCATGGACATCTCGAACGTGACGTTCATCTCCGGAGAGTCGGGATGGATTGTCGTCGATCCACTCACGTCCGAGGAGACCGCCCGCGCCGCTCTAGCGATGGTGAACGAACACCTGGGCGAGCGGCCGGTGCGCGCCGTGATCTACACCCATAGCCACACGGATCACTTTGGAGGTGTCCGCGGCGTCGTGAGCCCCGACGACGTTGTGAATGGTCGCGTGATAGTCGTTGCGCCCGAAGGATTCCTCGAGGCGGCAATCAGTGAGAATGTCCTGGCGGGCACGGTCATGATCCGCCGCGCCACGTATATGTACGGCGTGCTGCTCCCGAAGGACGCGCAGGGACACGTGGACACGGGACTCGGCAAGGGGATGCCCGGGCTGCCGAGTGTCTCGCTCGTCGCGCCCACCCACGAGATCAAGGCGACGGGAGAGGAGTTGATTATCGACGGCGTGCGACTCATCTTCCAGATCACGCCCGGCACTGAAGCGCCCGCCGAGATGAACATCTTCATACCTGGCGAGCGAGCGCTGTGCATGGCCGAGAATTGCACCGCGAATCAGCACAACGTCTATACGCTTCGCGGCGCACAAGTGCGTGACGCCCTGATGTGGAGTAAGTACATCGACCAGTCGCTCGAGCTCTACGCCCACGAGTGCGACGTCCTCTTCGCGAGTCATCACTGGCCGCGGTGGGGCCAAGAGGATTTGTCGGAGTACTTAGCGAGCCAGCGCGACGCGTATCGCTACGTGCACGACCAGACCCTGCGTTTAGCGAATCACGGTTTGACGATGGACGAAATTGCTGAAGAACTGGTTTTGCCAACGGGACTCGGTGACGAGTTTTTCAATCGCGGTTATTACGGCACTCTTTCGCATAACGCCAAAGCTGTGTACCAGCGCTACCTCGGTTGGTTCGACGGTAACCCCGCTCATCTCAATCCCCACCCGCCGGTCGAAGTCGCAAAGCGGTACGTGGTATTCATGGGCGGCGCGGACGCCGTGCTGAAGCAGGCCCGTGCGTCGTTCGCCGAAGGTGACTATCGATGGGTCGTCGAGGTCGTCAATCACGTCGTCTTCGCCGATCCGGACAATGAACCGGCCGCCTCTTGCAAGCCGACGCGCTCGAACAACTTGGCTACCAAAGCGAATCGGGACCCTGGCGGGACTTCTATCTCACCGGCGCCATGGAACTGCGATCGAACGGCACGATCTTGAAGGGAGTGGCGGGCAACGCACTGGGATCAGACATCGTCAGTTCGATGACGCCCGAGCTGCTGCTCGACTTGATCGGAGTCCGTCTCAACGGACCGAGGTCAGCGGACTTCGAGATCGAGGTCGAACTCGTCGTCGTCGACCGGGGAGACGAACGATGGAGTTTTGGTGTGAAAAACGGCGTGCTGCACGCTCGTCGTAACGCTCGGATCTCCGCTTCGGTTGGCGTCATTAGTTCGATCGCCGCATTCGCGGTCTTCGCCACGGGGTCAAAGAGCTTCGATGAGTTAATGGCTCGCGACGACTTTGAAGTGACGGGCGACGCGGATGGTCTCCGGGCACTCGTTGAAAAATTTGACGTGTTCGAGTTCGGTTTCGAGATCGTTTTACCTTGATTCGGACACTTTCGTCCTCGTTACAATGAGATGAAAACCTCTGAGAAAGTGGTATCCCATGACCTCGAACCTGCGTGCCGAAACGATTCACTTCGATTCCTACGACGGCAATTCCGTCGAGGCCTATCTCGCGACCACCGAATCCGACGAGAAGGTGGGTGGGGTCGTGGTCATCCACCACTTCCCGGGTTATGACGAGGCGACCAAGGAGATAGTGCGAAAGTTTGCCGCCAATGGCTACAACGCAGTCTGCGTCAACCTCTATTGTCGCGAATCTCCCGATGCGAGTCCGGACGACGCGGCGGCCGCCGCGCGAGCCAGTGGCGGGGTCCCGGATGATCAACTGGTCGGTGACGTCGGCGCGGTGGCAAAGTATTTGCACGCGCTGGCGAATTCGAACCAGAAGGTCGGGGTCATCGGCTACTGCTCCGGTGGGCGACAGTCAGTGCTCTCGGCGTGCAGTCTGAACCTCGATGCCGCCGTCGACTGCTACGGCGCCTTCGTCGTCGAGAGTCGGTCCGAGAGCACGATGACCTCGATCGTGGAACTTCTGCCCAATCTTTCGTGCCCGCTGCTCGGCCTCTTCGGCGTCGAAGACCAGCACCCGTCGCCCGAGCAAACCGAGACGCTTCGAGAACTACTGACGAAACACAACAAGGATTTCACGTTCCACGAGTACGACGGCGCGGGACACGCATTCTTCGCCGTCGATCGACCGTCCTATCGGCCGGAGGTGGCGACCGAAGCGTGGGGCGAGATTTGGAAGTTCTACGGCCAGCACCTCTCGGACAAGAAGTAGGTCGACATGTGCACGTACGACACTGAACGAATCACCGTGACCGGGAGCGCCAAGGGCGCCGACGGTTGGTTCCGCGCGACGGACGCCACGATCTCTTACGACCACCCCGTGCACTTCGGCGCCGGACACGCGTTGTTAGTGGACCTGATCAATCCCGCACTCGGTGCGAGTTCCAGAGTGGGACTCGAGCTGAACGCGGAATCGGCGCGCGAACTGGCCCTAGCAATACTCCGCTCCCTCGAGAGCGTGCCCGCGGGTCTTCTCGAGAGTTAGAGGTGTCCGACACCGATCTCTCGGCGATGGACGAATCGAACAAGAGAGCCAACGACCGCTACAAGTGGGTCGTCCTCTCCAATACGACGCTCGGGCTTTCATAACACCACGCTCACGGTGAACGTCTCCGGGTCCACTACCTACACCTCCGGTGGCGCGGCCTCAACGCACGCCGCCGTGGTTGTCGGAGCACAGATCAGCGCCGTCGGCATTGCGGGTTCGAGCGCGGGCAGCCTCAACGCCAACTCGGTGAACATCGAGGTTCCGTTCAATCACAGCATTGTCCACGGCCACAGTCAAAATCACGGTCAAGGTTTTGGTCAGGGTCACGGGAAGAGCTTCGGACACAGTCGCCATTAGTTCAATTCGCAGTACCCCGTACTTGTCAGGAATCCTCCGGTGGGCCTCACTCGCCGGAGGTTGCCCTTTTCAGGCCGTTTCTAGGGCGACGTAGTCGCTGACACTTTCGGTCGTCGAGTTCTCGAAGTGACGAGGCGAGCAGTTCATGCTGACGTTGTCGAGTTCGCAGGCGCGACAGAGAAGTATCAGTTTTCGACAGGCCAGGTTCGCGCAGTTGTGGTACTGACTCGTGGGCGCAGCGCATCGCTCGCACTCGCCGATCACCTTCGAGTGGTCGCTGAACTCGTGATGCATGCGCGCGTCGAAGAGGTACAGCGAACCCTCCCAGAGACCGTCGTCGCCAAAGGCTTCGCCGTAACGCACGACGCCTCCGTCGAGTTGGTAGACCTCTTCGAATCCACGTTGGACCATCAGCGCCGAGAGAACTTCGCAACGCACGCCGCCGGTGCAGTACGTGACGACGGCCTTGTCCTTGAGGTAGTCGTAGCGCCCACTGTCGAGCACCGACGCGAAGTCGCGAGTCGCGTGCACGTCGGGAACGACGGCGTTCTGGAATCGGCCGATTGTGGCTTCAAACGCGTTTCGTGCGTCGAAGAAGACGACGTCGTCGCCTCGCCGCTCGACCAACTCGTGAACCTCGTCAGGTTTCAGGTGGATGCCGCCCCCGACGACGCCGCGCCGATCAACCACCATCTCCTCGCAAGCACCGAAGGAGACGATTTCGTCGCGAACGCGAATCCGAAGCCGAGGAAAATCGTCCGCGGAGCCTTCGGACCACTTGAAGTCGATGCTTCGGAAGCCGGGGAACTCCTTGGTCGCGGCGACGTATCGCCGCAAGTCGTCAATCGTCCCGCCGAGTGTCCCGTTGATGCCGTGACGCGATATCAGGATCCGACCCTTGAGCGAGAGCATCTCGCACAGTGTCCGCTGCCACAGTCGGATAGCGTCCGGGTCCTCAAGCGGCGTGAACCCGTAGTAGAGGATGATTTTCTGCGGCTTCACAGTGCGATTGTACTGACAGCAACTTCGTCGGCAATCCTGTGCGTGTCAACACGATGCGCGGTATTCAGGTCTTTGGACGGTGCAGCTAGGACTCCGGCACCTGCACGATCGCGATGCTGTGTGCGAACCACGGAACGACGGCCGATGTCGAACGTTGGAAGAGTTCATACTCGGGATAGTGCGAGAGCGAGATCTTCTCGGTGAAGCGCGTCGAGCCAACGAAAAGCAATGTGAGTAGGAACGGACCTATCACGGTCCATTCAAGAATCGACTGCGCGGCCACCGCGCCGAAAAAGAACACGACCCACCACTGCGCAATCTCGAAGAAGTAGTTCGGGTGTCTCGAAAATCGAAAAAGTCCGCTTTGGAGGAATCGAGGATTCGGCGTTCGACCGGCCTGGACTTCGGCGTTCTTCCATTGGTAGAAGTCCCACTGCTGTTGATCGGCGATGGTCTCGCCAACGGTGAAGAGGAGGAAGAACAACGTCAATAGAAGATCGACCGCGCCAAATGACGTCGAGCGATGCTGATAGGCGCTCCAGGCGGGAAGCGTGATGAGTACCAGCAAGGCGTTCTGATACAGCACTATGAAGAACAGATTGAACAGCTGGAACTGCCACGGTCTCATCGAAGAGCGAAGTACCGCCCAGCGATAGTCCTCGACCCCGTTGTAACCACCTTTTCGCGCGAAATTATACGTGAGTCGAACTCCCCACACCGTGACCAGTGCGGCCATGACGTCCAACCGCGGGTCGTCGAGATGAGTCTTCACGGCGAAGACCCACACGTAGATGAGCGGCACGATCGACCACATCCGATCGACCCATGACGTGTCGCCCGTCAGGAGCGACGCGATCCACGCGAACGCGCACGCCACCGCGGCGATGAACACAGTGAGGAGGAGCGGTGACATGGAGCGACCCTATCGCGACGCATCACGCACCTCGAGAACACCTAGGAGGCGTTGCGCGACTCTCCGCCCTTCTTCAATGACGCGATCGTGTCGCGCAGGTAGTGCAAACGTTGGTTGTAGAACCCGACAACGCACTCGCCGTAGAGAATCGGCACGATCGTCCCCGGTTGGTAGGGGTTGGCTTGAGCGAGGCACTCTTCTCGCGCGTAGGTCATGAACGTTGACTGCGTTCGTTGCGCGACACGCCAATCTTGGGACTTTGCGGCGTAACGAAAATAGACGGATTCCTTTCGCAACAACGAATCCATTTGGACGGTCACAACGCGAATCTTCGATTCGAGGCACTGATCGATCAGGTAGTCCGACGTGAGTTGCGCGCTCGCGCACGGCAGGGTCGTCGTGGAACTGACACTCGTCGTCGCCGTCTTCTCGGGCCGCAGAACGAGGACCGCGATGAGTGCCACGACCATCACGAGGGCGACAACGACTGACCACTGCACTCGAGTTGGCTTCGACACAGACGATGTTTATCACCTCGTCACGATGACATCGTCGGCGCACGATGTTGTCGGCTCGTCGTAGATTATTGATTCGAATCAAATGGTCAAGGAGCCGAAATGCCGTTTCCGATCGTGGATGGTCTTCGAACTCTCGAAATCGGCACGCCGGGTGCGATGCGACAGCGCCTCAATCAACTCATTCTCGACGGACAGAAAAGAGCGACCGCGGGACTGTTGATCGAATACGTGAAAGAGAACGAAGAGTTGGAGCTGGAGGGCGAACTGTTGGCGCTCGTTGACGACGACACGCAGCGCATCGCGACGGTAGTCGTGGTTGAAGTCGAGACGGTTCCATTTATTGAAGTTCCGTGGAAGTTCGCGCAGGCCGAAGGCGAGGGTGACGAGTCTCTCGAGGAGTGGCGCGATGGCCATCGCCGATTCTGGTCGGCTGAAGGCGACACCGTTGATGACCGAACGCCCGTTGTCCTGATCTGGTTCGAGGTCGTGCCGGCTTGATGTCGAAACGACCGGACCCCCGCCTCATCAGATATATCGACGCCACTTAGACTTTCGTCATGGAGCAAATGGATGACCGAGAGTTAGCGACGCAACTCTTCAATCGCTGTTGGGACCTCTTGGGCGCGACGCGCGACGCCGACGATGACGTCGAGTTGATGACCGCGGCGTTCAGCTCACGGTTCCACTGGTTGAACGCGGGCGCCGTTGAGCAGTGGATTATCAGTGACTGGATGGTCGCGCGGGCCGCGGCGGCCATCGGGGAAGGCGAATTGGCCCTTCGTTTCGCCAAGCGAGCGCATAGCGCGGCGCAGGAGAACGAAATCCCGGATTGGCTGATCGCCTCAAGTGCCGAAGGTGTCGCACGGGCGTACGCGGCGATCGGTGACGTCGAAGAGTTCAACAACTGGTCCGCGTTGGCGACTCGCCTCATCGACGTCATCGCTGATCCCGAAGACCAGGCGCTCATTGTGAGTCAAATGGCCGACATCGAAGCTCCGTAAGGTGAGCTTTACTTGAGCCTTACCTGACGACGACGGTCGCAGTCGAATCTACGACTCGGCGACGACGCGAAAAGCCTTGCTCGCCGCCGTTCGCACTCGAGCGTTCTCGTCGTCCAGGAGCATCACCACGGCGTCGATGGCTGGCCGTACGTGGTGTCGGGTGATCACCTTGGCCGCCACCTCGCGAACGCGCCACGCCTCGTGCGTCGTCGCGTCGATGATCGCGTCGGTGGCGATGTCGTCCCATACGTGCAAGAGACCCCGGACCGCCCACACGCGTGGCCAGTAACCGTCGACGCCGCCGTCTCGCCCTTCGAGAACGTTCTCGGCACTGGGTCCGCCAATCACACGCAGAAAGTCATCATTCACGCGTCGTCCGCTAACGATCGCCATACAGTCCTCGATGACGACGTGGCGGCCACGTCGATCGCATTCGAACTCGATCGACTGCTTGGGCGTCATTCCCCAGATGCTCGCTGTCAAGTGACTCTTTTCAGTCCTCGGAACTCGTGGCTTCGGGTGCGACGCCGAGTCTGGAAGCCTGGAACTGCAGCACGTCTTCGAGTGCTCGACGGGTCGGTGAGCCGGCCTCGTCGGAGTAGTCCTCGGCGAGCACTGAGTGGGCCGACCTCTTGTAGCCCCACGGATTGCCCGGGGACGAGTCGATCTCAACGCCAATGAACTTGTCACCGAGCATTTCGTGAAATCGGGTGAATCGCTCGGCTGGTGACTTCTTATCGCCGCTGAAGCGTAGGCCCATGACGCAGAGGTCCTCTTGTGTTCGCCGTTGCACCTCCGCCATGTCCGCGTCGGAGAGACCGAGCGCGCGGCGATGCTCCGCATTCGTGGGAAAGGGAAGCGACGGCTGACTCATGACCGGCGCGATGACGGAAGGTTCTACGCTCATGGCCAAGGCGAAGCCACCAGTGAGACACATGCCCACGGCGCCCACGCCTGGGCCGCCGCACGACCGGTGCTCGTACGCAGCCAACTCACGTAGGTAGTCGACGATCGGACTCGTTTTGTTCAGCGCGAGGAGCGTGAATTCCTTGCTCACGCATGCTCGGGCCAACGAGGCTAAGGAGTAAGGAATCGTCACCGGTCTCCCCGGTGTGCCGAGCAGGTCCGGGAGCACCGCGGTCATGCCGCGATCGGAGACACGACGCGCGAACGCCGCAACTAACGGTGTGATGCCGGGAATCTCGTGAATGACGATGACCGCCGGACCCGCGCCCATTCGATAGACGTTGCGTTTATTGCCGGTCGATGAGGCGAACGGCTGCATCTCGAAGCCCTCGAGAGCGAATGTCACGACACTCATGGTTGCTCCAATCTTCCGAATCACCCATTCTTTCAGCGAACGCGGATGACTATTCGATTCGGCATAACTTCAAACGAACCTTGCGGCCAATTAGCGCTTTGTCGCTATTTATAATTACGCGCTGAGGCGATTTGGCGTACCACTGAGCGGGATCTCCCTAATTCGTTGGAGAGAGGCGAGGGCCGGCGCACTGAGGGCCCGGCGACTTGGCACGAGGAGCGCCGTGACGACGCCGATCGCCACGACGAGCGCGCCGACGTACATCGCGGGACGAAGACCGTTGACGTAATCCTGCGCCGAGAGATAGCCGCCGCTGGAGGAGAAGACCGCACCCAAGAGCGCAACGCCGAAGACACCGCCCAGTTCACGGAATGCGGCGTTGGTGCCCGAGGCGAGTCCTTCTTGATCCTTCGGAACCGAACCGAGTACCAGCGACGCCACCGGAACGAAGAAGAGCGTCATTCCGACGCCGGCGACGATGAACGCCGGGACCATGTCCGAATACGGCGTCGTCGCCGTCAACAAGAGCGCCAGCCACGTCAAACTGATCGCCTGGAGGATGAGACCCGTAACGACCAGCGGCTTGCCGCCGAGGCGCTGGGCGAGTATTCCGACGACGGGGGCGAGCAGCATCGGCATACCAGTCCAGGGCAAGACTCGCAGACCCGCGCCAAGCGGCGAGTAGCCCTGCACGGTCTGGAGGAATTGCGAGAGGAAGAACACGGTGCCGAACATTCCGAAGCTGAACAGCAGTGCTGTTGCATTGATCGCCGCGAAACCGCGATTCCTGAACATCCGCAGATTCAGCATTGGCGCCTTAGCCTGGAGTTCCCAACGGCTGAACGCCGCCAGTAAGACGGCGCCGAGTACGAAGGAGGCGCGCACGCTCGAACTAGTCCAGCCGCTGGCGTTCCCGCGCACGAGGCCGAGCACCACTCCGAGAAGGCCGCCACTCACGAGGAGCGCACCCCGGACGTCTAAGCGGCTTTGCGTTCCGCGTGATTCGGCCAGCTTCCACCACGCCAGAGGAACGAGAATGATGCCGATCGGCACGTTGAGCCAGAAGATGTAGTGCCACGACCAGCCAGTTGTGACGGCGCCTCCAACGAGCGGTCCGAGCGCAATGGCCGCGCCGCCGATCGCTCCCCAAATGCCCAGCGCTGCGTTGCGACGCTCGGGCCTCACTGCAGCGCTCAACAACGTCAGCGAAAGCGGCATGATCATCGCGCCACCGGCACCCTGGAGGGCGCGTGCGGCGATGAGAAAACCGATGTTCGGAGCAATCGCCGCGAGAGCCGATGCGGTGGTGAAAATGGTGATGCCGGTCATGAACGTCCGACGACGACCGAAGCGTTCTCCGACAGCGGCGGCCGTGAGGAGGAGGACGGCGAAGGTGAGGGTGTAGGCATTGACGGTCCACTCGAGACCGGAGAGTCCGGCGTGGAGGTGAACGCGGATCACCGGAAGCGCCGTCGTCACGACGAGGTTGTCGAGTGACGCCATGAAGAGTGCGAGGCCGGTGATCAGTACGGCCCACGCGCCGCGGTGACGATCGACGCGTCGCGGTGTCGGTGAACCGAGTGGCTCGATGTCCATCGGTCGGGTCAATGTGGTGGTCATTGGTGTGTTCCTTGCCCTTGCGCCGCCATCTGGAAATTCCTGATGGCGGGGATTGTTAGTTGTGAGTGGTCACTATCTTGAGAAGAGAAAAAAAATACAGGGGTCATCACGAGGCCTGCTCGGCGGAGACGTCGGCGTGGTGGCGCCGAGCATCGGAGAGGGTGTTCATCGCCTCGAACTTTTCGACTCCCGGACATATGGACTGCGCCCACGGTTCTTTGACCGAGAGCAGGTCGATCGCGGACATCACCGAGATCAACATGCCGTTGGCGAAGAAATCTTGAATCATTTCCGGGTCCAGTTCCAGCTTGTCTTTCACCAGGTGCCAGAGCACTTCGAAAGTCTTTCGACAGGCCGCGGCGATGTCGGGGTCGCTCGTCGCGGCGGCGTAGCCGTGCATTTGCATCTGCAGCATTTCGGGGTCTTGCATGAGTTGCAGATACGCCATTCCCATGGCGTGGAGTGCTTCTTCGCGCTCCAGACCTTCAATCGCACGCGTGAGCTCATTGACGATACGGGTACCACCCAGATCGTACGTGGCGATGAAGAGATCCTTCTTTGTTCCAAAGAGGCGAAAGAGATACGGCTGGGAGATGCCGGCGCGCGCGGCAATGACGTCAGTTGACGTACCGGCGTAACCGGACTTGGCGAATTCGGTGACCGCGGCACTCAAGACGGCAACTCGTCGTTCGGCGGCTGTCTGTCGGGTCGATACCATCAGTCGGTTATTGTAAGTGCTTACTCACTACCTTGTCAAGCCAATCACGGAAACTCTCGAAGAAAGGCTAGAAATAGTGACTTATTCGAGTCAATGGCGAACGTGAAACTAATGAAACAGCCGAAATACTTTGAGCGGTGCGGGCGGAATTCGAATGGACGGAACGCCAACCTGACTGGCCCAACGCCGTATCGTCTGAGAGAGTCGAGTGAACACCATATTCTCCATATTTATCGAGAAATTCTCTCACGGCACTGAATTGTTGAGCCAGTTCGAACAGGCCTTGAGATCTTTCGAGTCAGGAATCGGTGTCTCGAATGTCCCATCGCCAATGAATGAGTCCGCCGCTCAGGTCCTCTGAACGGAATCCACATTTTTCGAGAACGCGCTGGCTCGCCACGTTCTCTCGGTCGGTTTCGGCGAGGACCACCACGGTCCTTCGCTGAGCAAATTCACACAACGCGCGCACTGCTTCAGTAGCGACGCCTCGATCCTGATACGAGTCACTGATGCCGTAGCCAATCTCGACTTCGCCACGTTCATCGGGGGAACTCTTGAAGCCGATTCCTCCGATAAACAGACCGCTCGATTTCTCCACGATCACGAAGAGTCCCCACGGCACCGAATCGGTCGCGAACGCGGCGTTGCCCGCGAGTGCGAACACGGCGACGCGAACGTCGCCCGGCGTGGGATAGTCCATCGCCCATGACTGGCCGGTACGCTCGCCCGCCACGATGGCCACGGCGTCATTAAGTGTCAGCGCTCGCAGTAACAACCGGCTGGTCTCTATCACGTCGTCATTCTCACATTGATCAATCGGCGCGAACCGGTCACGGATCACGTAACTCGCCGCGGGCGCTAGAGAACTATGAGCGATTCTTTACTTCGTGCTCGAGCAGCCACGTCTTTCTCTCGAGTCCGCCGCCGTAACCAGTGAGTGAACCGTTGGCCCCGATCACCCGGTGACACGGCACGATGATCGCGATGGGATTGCGCCCGTTGGCCAGTCCAACGGCTCGCGCCGCGTTCGGGTTGCCAACGCGTTGGGCCAATTCGCCGTATGAAATGGTCTCTCCGTAGGGGATCTCGCATAGCTGGGTCCACACGCTTCGCTGGAACGGCGTGCCGAGCAGACTCATCTCGAGGTCGAACGACGACAGCTCACCCGAGAAGTACGCGTCGAGTTGGGCGGCGACGTCTTTGAACCAGGCGTCGTCGGAAACCGCTTCATCGGGTGGCGGCGACGTGTGGCGCTGCTCGTGCATCGACACGTTCGTCAGTACGCCGTCACGCGCGATCAGTGTGAGGGGACCAATCGGACTTTCGATAGTGGAGGTGAGTATTTCATTCATCGGTTTCCTTTGTTTGATAGGAGTGGTCGTCATGAACGAGGCGGCCAATCGTTGATGCGGTGGTCGTCGACCGACCAGAGGTACTGCACCGCGTACGCGCGCCACGGCCGCCAATTTTGTGAACGGTTGACGAGCGCCGCTGGCGATGTCGGGAGTCCCAGTAGTTCGGCCGCGTGACGAACGCCGAGGTCGGTCTCGAGAAAGGCGTCGGCATCGCCGAGTGCGCGCATGGCGATGACCTGTCTCGTCCACGGTCCAATGCCGGGAATCGTGGCGAGCGCGTTCATCGCTTGGTCGCGGTCACCGCCCGGTCCGAGTTCGAGGTCGCCACTTCGCAATGCCTGCACGAGGGCCGCGAACGTGTCGCGTCGCTTCGTGGGCATCGCCAGGTCAACCTTGCGCAACGCACTCGGCAATGGAAAGAGGTGCGTGAGTCCACCACCCGGATCGCTCACGGGCTCCCCGTGACGCTCCACCAGGCGACCGGCGTGGGTCTGGGCCGCGGACGTGGAGACCTGTTGGCCCAACACGGCTCGTAGCGCCATCTCCGCGCCGTCGACGCACCGAGGGACTCGCCGTCCTGGTGACTTGGCGATGAGCGGAGCGAGCGACTCGTCAATGCTCAACTGACGGTCGATCGCCACCGGGTCAGCGTCGAGATCGAGCAGCCAGCGACTCCTCGCGATGGTCGCCGTCAGGTCTCGCATGTCGCTCAACACGGCGCGACAGCTGATGTAGTCGGGCGTTGGCGTGAGTTCGACAATGCCCGGACCGTGGGCCAACCGCAATGTCCGGCGATAGGTCTGTCCCCGAACCTCTTCGACGCCCGGGACAGCCGTGGCGGCGAGATGACCGAACAGGTTGTCGGGGCACAGGGGCTGGCGAAACGCGAGGCGTAGTTGAATCGCCGTCGACGCCTCAGCGACGCCGCGTGGTCCCTTCGCTCGGAATCGAAGCGACGTGGGAGACGACGCGAACACTGCCTGCACGGTGTCATTGAACTGTCGAACGCCGGCGAACCCGGCGGCGAAGGCCACGTCGGTCATCGCCAGGCCGGTCGTCTCAATGAGGATTCGCGCCGTCTGTGCTCGTTGGGCGCGCGCAATCGCAATCGGACCGGCGCCAATCTCGTTTTGCAGGACACGTTCCAACTGTCGGACGCTGTAGCCGACGTGCTGAGCGAGGTCATTGACTCCCCCTCGATCGACGAGTCCGTCCGCGATGAGGCGCATCGCTCGAGCGGCCACGTCAGCGCGCGAGTTCCACTCGGGGGAGCCGGGAGACGCGTCGGGGCGACAACGCTTGCAGGCGCGAAATCCCGCGAGCTGCGCGGCGGCGGCTGAAGGGTAGAAGCGAACGTTCTTGCGCCTCGGCGTCTGAGCCGGACAACTTGGTCGACAGTAGATGTGCGTCGAGGTCACGGCGGTAAAAAACCATCCGTCGAATCGCGGATCGCGCGACTGAACCGCGAGATAACAGCGTTCGAAATCTTCGACCATGCATCGAACCTACTGGGGCCGACCTATTACCACTAGCGGAAAAACGACATCGCCATCGGGCTCGCGACGCTCTCGATTGTGATGTCGGTATTCCGCGAGTGCGACTCCAAGTCGGTCGGTGCGTCGAACGGTGATTGGAACGGGCGGCCCCGACGAGAACCACGAGCGAAGGTGACGGGTGGTTACTAGATTCGGGACTGTTCGAGCTCGGCGGTTCGCCGGGCCGCATAACGAAAGGTTCACGCATGTCGAAGGCGTACGAAATCTCAATCTGGGAGCCGAACCCCGGGAAGTCCGACGAGTTCATGGAGACGATCAAGAGCCTGACGAAAGCCTTCGTTGAATCGGGCGTCTCGAAGGTTGACCTGCTCTCTGGTGTGGCCGGTAAAGACGTCTTTCGGGTCGTCGTCATCCAACACTTCAAAGGACTTGCGGACAACGGTGCCGTGAATGAATCCATCGGCGACAGCGCCGCGATGAAGGCGTGGCGAGAAGCGCACCCGGGAGACTTCCCCGGCAAACTCATTTCGCACGACTTGTATCAGTCAATCGACGACTGATCTCGGCGTTGGTGGCACATTCAAATCACGCGTTGAACCTGGAAGAGATCTCGGAGTTCGCTTCGGCGCTGGCGGGCGTTGTCGAGGAGCAGCCCTTCGGGCCGGACGTCGACGTACTCAAAGTAGGCGGCAAGATCTTCGCGATTCTCTCGCCCGAAAGTTCACCGGAGACGATCTCGTTGAAGTGTGATCCTGAACTCGCGATCGAACTCCGGCTTCAGCACGCGGCGGTGATTCCCGGCTACCACCTCAACAAACGACTTTGGAACACTGTGCATATGGACGGGACGGTTCCCGACGACGAGATCATTCGAATGGTCATTCATTCCTATGAGCAGGTCGTCGCGGGATTGTCGAAGTCAGTGCGTCAGGGTCTTACTTCTTCGGACTGACGACTCGAGTCGCTCGGAAGACAGCGTTAGCGAATTCGTGTCACCACGTTGGTTGGCAGGTCGCCGACACCGTGGAGGAGCGATGCCAACGCCTCAACGCCGTCGACCAGGCGCGGCCCGGGTCGAACCATCACCGCGTCGGCGTCGATCGCCCAGACTTCGGCAGTTTCTGGAACGAGGTCGAGTATCAAATGGGCTTGATCGCACGCCTGCTCGAGTCCGAAGCCGCACGGCGCGACGACGACGATTTCGGGTTGCGCCGCCGTGATCGCCTCCCACGTCGTCGCGACGGATCGATCGCCGGGGTGAGCGAGCACTGACTCGCCACCGGCCGCGACGACGAGGTCGGGCACCCAATGACCCGCACCGAATGGCGGATCGATCCACTCCAAGATGAAGACGCGACGCCGGGGAAGCTTGTGTACGGCGTCGAGAACATTCGTCAGTCGTTTTCGCAATGAGTCAACGAAGTCGACGCCGCGTTGCGTGACGTTCGCCGCAGTCGCAATGGTCGAAATCGATTCGAGGACGTCGGAGAGGGTCTGCGGATCAATTTGTAGTACTTCGGCGTGACAGTTGAGGCGCGCCGTCGCTGCCGTCGCCACTCGCGACCGCACAGACTCGGCAAAGGTCCTGGCTCAGTATGAGATCGGGATTGCATCGCTGCAGTGCCGCGTCGTCGAGCTGATAAAGGTCCAGTCCTGCGCCAATCCTCTGGCGAACGAACTCATCAACCTCGCCCGGTGTCATCGCGGCATCGGCAATGGAGCGAACGACGATCTCTCGACCGTCTTGAACGCGCTGCGGCCAGTTGCACTCGGCGGTGACACCCAACAGTTCGCCGCCGAGACCCAAGTCGCAGATGATCTCCGTGGTCGAGGGGAGCAGCGAGACGATACGCACGTCGACATCCTATGAATGCTGTTCGCCGGGTTGTGATTCGATCAGGGAGCCGGTTCTCCGCGCTCGATTCGCGATCCTCGAAGGCGTGGGTCACGACCTGAGCCTTGAACGTCCCCGCCGGAGAAGTGGTTCGACAGGACTTGGTTCTCGATGCGCCGTAGGTGATCTCGTCAACGTCGCAGCGGACGTTGACGGGACCTCGCGTCAGAACGCGATGGCGGCGGTAGGGCGTTCTATCAACGTCCAAGGCGCACTCATCCTTCGTCGGGCCGAAAGAGGCATCGCGCCTTTGGACGCGGTGGCTGAACAGTGGGAGCGACTCGTTACCTCGCAAATGTGAAAGGCCTACGCGGCCGCTGAGTATGCATCCTTCTCGAGGCCGAGCGCGGGGATGAGAACGTCGGCAATCGTGCCGGCGAGGTGGAAGGTCATGACGTTGCGAACCTCTTCGGGTACGTCTTCGAGGTCTGGTCCGTTTCGTGCCGGCAAGATGACCTCGGTTAACCCCGCGCGGTGCGCAGCCAAGACCTTCTGCTTGACTCCACCTATGGGGAGCACCCGGCCCTGCAACGTGACCTCGCCGGTCATGGCGACGATCGAGCGGACCGGTTCGCCTCGCAGCAAACTGACGAGGGCCGTGGTCATGGTGACGCCAGCCGACGGACCATCCTTGGGAACGGCACCGGCCGGCACGTGGAAGTGGAATCGCTTTCCGGTGAAGACTTTCGGATCGATGTTCAACTCGGTGGCGTGACTGCGGACGTATGACATGGCGATCTCCGCCGACTCCTTCATGACGTCACCCAATTGTCCCGTGAGCGTCAAACCTTCCGGACCCTCGGACACGCTGGCTTCGACGAAGAGGACGTCGCCCCCAGCGCCGGTCACGGCGAGTCCGGTCGCGACTCCGGGCACGCTGGTGCGATCTGCTGATTCGAAGTAAAAGTGTGGACGTCCGAGCCAATCGCGCACGGCGGATGCGGTCACAGCGATCGGGGCTTCGCGCTCGCCGGCGGCGAGTTTCGTCGCCGCCTTACGAAGCAGTCGTCCGATTTCTCGCTCCAGGTTTCGCACGCCGGCTTCACGGGTGTAGTCGGCCACGATGACTCGCAACGCGTCGTCGTCGATCGTGACTTCATCGTCACGCAACGCCGCGCGCGCGAGTTGGCGATTGAGTAGGTGATGACGAGCGATCGAGATCTTCTCGGTCTCGGTGTAGCCGTCAAGCCGGATGACTTCCATCCGGTCGAGGAGTGGTCCGGGAATGGTGTCGATCACGTTGGCCGTCGCCACGAACATCACGCGCGAAAGATCGAGGTCGACCTCGAGGTAGTGATCTCGAAAGGTGTGGTTCTGCGCCGGGTCGAGGACCTCCAACAACGCGGACGAAGGGTCGCCGCGAAAGTCCGAACCCAATTTGTCGACCTCGTCGAGGACGATGACGGGATTCATGGTGCCGGCTTCTCGCAACGCACGAACAAGGCGTCCGGGTTGGGCACCGACGTAGGTGCGACGATGCCCTCGTATCTCCGCCTCGTCGCGAACGCCACCGAGTGAGACCCGGACGTACCTGCGTTGCAGCGCATTCGCAATTGACTCACCGAGGGATGTCTTGCCGACGCCCGGGGGGCCCACGAGGGCGAGAATCGCTCCCGATCCTCGGCCGTCGACGGGTGTTAAGCCACGCTCCGCTTGTAATTTCCTCACGGCGAGGTGCTCGAGGATCCGATCCTTCACGTCTTCGAGCCCGTCGTGGTCGGCGTTCAAGATTCGTTGCGCCTCAGGCACGTCCAAGCGGTCCTCGGACTCGACGCCCCACGGGATCTCCAGGATCGTGTCGAGCCACGTGCGGATCCAACCGGTCTCGGGACTCTGATCGCTGGTTCGTTCGAGTTTGTCAATCTCTCGAAGGATGGCGCTGCGCACATGCTCCGGTAGGTCGCGACCCTCGATCTTGGCGCGGTAGTCATCGGGGTCGACGTCGTCCTCGCCGAGTTGTCCCAGTTCTTTCTTGATGGCGTCGAGCTGTCGACGCAACAAGAACTCTCGTTGCGTCTTTTCCATGCCCTCTTCCACGTCGCTCTTGATGCGGTCGCGCAGCGTCAAGTCGGCCAGCGTGTCGCGAGCCCATCCGATCACCAGGCGTAGTCGCGCTTCGACGTCGATGGTCTCGAGGACCTCTACTTTCTGCGCGAGCGTGAGGTCGGGTGAGTAGCCCGCGACGTCCGCGAGATGTCCGGGTTCGGTTATCTCGCGCAGCTGTGCGGCGATCTGACGCGCGCCGCGACTGAGCAGGATGTTCTCCAACACGGCGCGGTACTCACGGGCGAGTTCGACGACGTTGGGCGTGGCTTCGGCGTCACTGAGCGGTTCGGCTTCGACCCACAGCGCGTCGCCGGTTCCGGGAACTCCGGTGCCAATGGTGGCGCGTTGATCGCCACGGATGACGATGGCCTCGAGACCACCGGGCAACGGACCTTCTTCCATCACTTCAGCGATGACCCCGACGTTCGCGTAGCGACCCTCGATGTGAGGAACCAAGAGAAGCCGGCCACCCGCAGAACGGGCCGCTACGACTGCGACGCGCGCCTCGTTCGATTCGAGGGCCATCGTAAATACCATGCCCGGCAAAATGACGCCGGACTTCAAGGGGAGAAGCGGCAGGGTGACGTTCTCGTTAGTCATTGCAAAACCCTTTCAAGTGATTGAATTCACCTGGTCGACCGTGGTGAGACCAGGCAAACTCCTTCCCACCCGAAGCGCTGGACGCTCCGAGACAAGAAGCCGAACCCGAGTTCGGGACGTTGAGCATAACGGTAATTTGCGACAATCTGGCAGTCTCGGGTCGAGAGTGCTAATCGACTGAGCGGGATCGGAAATCGGTTCGGGGTCACGTCAATCGTCCAGTACACGTCCTAGTGAGCCGTCCTAGACTCACCCTGAAAATACCGTGAGGCTGGGAAAAAAAATGTCTGGCGAGAGGAGCATATGGCGTTGGCGGCAGGTGCGGTCGCACCAGATTTCGGGCTACTCGCGACCCCCGATCAGAAGGTCGCGCTCTCGGAGTTCAAGGGACCCGTGGTCCTGATCTTCTATCCGGCGGACTGGAGTCCGGTCTGCAGTGACGAGCTCTCCGTCTTCAGTGCCGCGAGCCGGCTGTTCCACGCCCGTAATGCTCAGTTACTGGGAATATCCGTGGACGGTCCGTGGTGCCACGAGGCGTTCAAGGAACAACGCAACATCGCGTTCCCACTTCTGGCGGACCACAACCCCAAGGGTGCAGTCGCCAAGGCTTACGGCGTGTACCGCGACGACGACGACACGTCGGAGCGTGCGCTCTTCGTCATTGACGGCGATGGCAAGGTGGTGTGGAGTGAAGTGTCGCCCGTCGGTGTCAATCCCGGAGCCGATGGCGCCCTTCGAGCAGTGGAGGCATTGTCATGAGCGAGCACGTCCGTTTATCGATTCCCGTCGGCCCTGACGACCACTCGCGCGGTCCCCTCGACGCGAAACTCACCGTGATCGAATACGGCGATTACCAGTGTCCCTACTGCGGCCAGGCGTATTCGATCGTCGAGCAGTTGCGCTCGGAATTCTCTGATTCCATGCGACTTATTTTTCGTAACCTTCCGCTCGTTGACGTGCATCCGCACGCTGAAGCGGCGGCCGAGATGGCCGAAGCGATAGGACTGCAAGGAAAGTTCTGGGAGATCCATGACGCCCTGTACGAGAACCAGACGGACCTCAGCGACGCGGCGCTTTCGCGCTACGCCGAACAAGTCGGTGCTGACGTCACCACAGCGATGAACGCCATTGCTGACGGTGGGCCCCGTCAACGAGTTGAGGCTGATTTCGAGGGCGCCATTCGTAGTGGCGCAAACGGCACGCCCACGTTCTTCGTGAACGGCGAGCGTTACGACGGCTCTTGGCAGTTTGAACCTTTTTTGCAGTACCTTTCAGAAGTGCTCGAAGGCTGATTTCGGCATTGGAATGTGCAGCGACCGACGGAATGAGTTTCTACTGCGTTTATCAGATGTCAACTGAAATGATTTTTCTGAGTTCAACTTCCGGAATGAGATATCTCTTTTGATGGATTCCCACTGGGACTTCAGCCAATTCCAAGGAAAGTCGCAATGCACTCACTTCTGGATGAAGTCCTCGCATTCTGTTCGCCATCGATGCGAATTCGTTTAGGACTCCTACGACTTGCCGACTATTGGTCTTGGACACGATGACATCGTCCATCTCGAGGAGTTCATTGCGGATGAATGCTTCGGGAACACCATGAGCCTGCAGCGTCAATGCCAGATCATCGGGGAATCTCATCGCGAGATTGGATGCGGGCGACAACGGTGAGAGAACAGGAAGAAAAATCGACTCGCTTACGAAGAGCGCGTACTGGGGCCGCCAAAACAGTGGTTTGACGAACCAATTCCCCAACTTCGTCGTTGGTTCCAAAACGGGTTCGTCAAGGTACTCTTGCATTCGGTCCAACAGTTTCTTGGTAGCAAGAATCGAATACATGAGGGCTAATTCTGCTCGCCAACCATCGCCACGGAAATTTTGAACAGAGTTGGATATCGGTATTGGCGTCGCGGCATCAACGCGACAACCCAATGTCTCGATCTTGATCGTTCCCTGGCGGAAACATCTCTTGCAATAAATATTGAACCCTCGGCAGAATCAGACGTTCCGGATAATAGGAGGTCAATAGATCAAGTCCCTGCTCAGCGGTCGTGAGACCACAAAGTTTGTACAACTCGCGAATGTCGTCTTGATCTCGTTCAATTCGCGACGCCATGAGTTTCATCGCCAGGAGGTATTGAGGCGACGCAGCCGCGACGCTGAGGTTTTGACCTTCGTAGACACCTATTTGATTTTCGTCGTCACCGGGCATGAACGCTTTCGCACCATCGTTCAGCCAGTCGGGTTCGAGACCCAATCGTTCGGCCACTCGAGATGCCGCGGTCCTCACCTCGTTTGACGGCACAAAGACGGCGTCAACATCCGCTGTCGCTCTTCGCGTGTCGTAGGCAATTGCCATTGCTGCGCCACCGACGATGAATACCTCGCCTCGTACGTTCAGGACCTTCAACTCCTCATCGAGTTCCGCCAGGGCTTCAAGAAGTTCTCGACGATCGAGAAGCGCCATTATGCGTACTCCAGCGCGCCCTGCGTTACGAAGACACCCCTGCGAGCGAGTGAAATCGGACTGTGCACCAGAGCGTTGGCATGCAACGATTTCATGCCCGAAACAAACCAGAATTCGTTGAGAAAGTAGGGTTCATCGTTTACCCAAGCTGGTGCAACTACGCCGTGCGAGGCGCACGATAACTCCACGATTCCGGCGAGGAGGGCGTCATATCGGGCGCTGCCTGTGGTCACTGGCGGATCGGCCGTGATGCGCCGGCGAGTCTCCCAATCGGATTTGTCGTAGCGCTCTAAGAATCGAAATGCCAGTCGAATGGCCGAGCTGGAATTCCCCTTGGCGAGACAGGCCGCGATTTCTTCGCCGACGTCGCCCACAGAGTTCTCTTTCCACGGCATGGCCATATCGTACGACCCCCAACTCACATCAGGTGACGACCAAAAAGATTCAAACGTAGGATTCGATTCATTTTGGACGCAAGGAACTCTTACTCAGTTGTGTCTTCTTACGATCTGGGCCGAAGACATTTTCGACTGCGTCGGTATTCGCGCAAGCCGGTCTCGCCCGCCATTGATTAGCTCGGCGTCGAGAGGCGCGCAAATAACACTTCGAGCGCTTCAAGGTCCGAGGGAGAAAGTGCAATGAGACTTTCCGGTGGTGCTCCGAGGATCTGTCTCGCGAGGCGTGCCGTGTCCGCGCCCTTCTCGGTGAGCGAGACGAGTTTGCGTCGATTGTCGTCAGGGTGCGGCGTGCGAATCACGAAGCCCTTTTCGACCAGTTTGTCGCAGATGACCGTCGCGTAGGGCGCGTCAAGACCATTGGCGTCGGCGATGTCGCGCAGCGTCATCGGACCCTGTTCGAGATGCAACAACACCTTGACCCGACCGAACCCGCCGCCCAGACCGAGCGCCGTTTGGAGGTCACGACGACGATCCTGGGCGTTGACGTAGTCGTACATCGCCGACCAGACGCGAACCGCCTGGTCATCGTGGGGCCGCGTCACATCACTCATCGTGCCATCTCCTTGGTCCGTAGCTCAAGACGTTCGCCATTGCGCGTCGCCGCCTCGCGTGCGCGCTGACCAGTCGAGACGAAGCCCAAGAGGCAAACGGCCGCTCCGCACCCGGCGACCACGAACCACGCGGCGTGACTGGCCCCTACAAAGGTCGCGCCGGTACCCAACGCCACGATCGATCCGGTCACCGCGACGCCGAGCGACGAACCCACTTGACGACTGGTCGACGCGACGCCACCGGCGACGCCGGCCTGGTCGAGTGGCATGCCGGACATCGCCGTCGTGGCAATCGGCGCATTGACCAGACCACAGCCCACGCCGAAGATGACGTAGGCCCCGACGAGGTAGAGGATCGACGTATCGGTCGTCAATCGAGCGAGCATGAGCGCGCCAATCGCCATCGGTGGTCCCGAGAGGACCAGTGGCAGTCGCGGCCCCTTCGTCGCGACCAGGTGACCCGAGATCCGAGCGAAAACGAAGAGCGCGGCGGCCATTGGAAGCAACAACAGTCCTGCCTCGAGCGCGCTGTAATGGCGCACGTCCTGGAGGTAGAGCGTGTTGAGAAAGAGGAACCCGCCCAGTGCTCCAAAGGCCGATAACGCGATGAGACTGGCGCCTGAGAAGGGCACGCTGCGAAAGAACCGGGGGTCGATCAAGGGCTCATCGCGACGCAACTCGACGCGTGCGAGAACGAAGAAGGTCACCACGCTGAGGACGAACAGCCCCAAGATCAAGGGCGAGTGCCACCCTCGTCGCGGACCCTCGATGATGCCGTAGGTGAGGGAGGCGAGCGCCACAATCACCAGGGATTGACCAAGGGGGTCGAGTCGGCGGGCTCGCTTCGCCTTCGATTCGGGGACGAAGAGTCCGGTTAAGACGATCGCGGCAGTACCCACGGGCACGTTGATCCAGAAGATCGCGCGCCACCCGACGCCCGAGACGAGGACGCCGCCCAGCACGGGACCGAGCGCGAGGCTGAGTCCAAACACAGATGCCCACACTCCCATGGCTCGGGCTCGCGTCTTTGGGTCAGTGAAGATGTTGAAGATGATTGAGAGCGCCACCGGGTTCAGCATCGAACCACCGACTGCCTGCATGGCCCGAAAGGCCACCAGCCAACCGAGCCCGGGCGCAACGCTGCAGAGCAATGATCCGAGGGAGAAGATGGTCAGGCCGATCTGAAAGACCCTTCGTCGCCCGAAGCGATCAGCCAACGACCCCGAGAGCATCAAGAGACAGGCGATGACCAGTGAGTACGCGTCAATCGTCCACTGCAGATCGCTCACCGTTGCATGAAAACTGTGTTGGACCGAGGGCAACGCCACGTTGACGATGGTCACGTCGACGCCCACGATGAAGAGGCTCATGCAACAAATGACGAGGACGAGTCGCTTTCGCTTCTCGCTCAAATCGGTCATCATCGTTGTCTCCTGCATAGTTATGTTGTGATAACACAACTATTGTATCGATGTACTACCTCGACCGCTCGCTCTCGTTACCACGGAATGTTGCTTGATTATGTGGACGGCCTCGGTTGATCTTGAGTTAGGAATTCGACGCGCCGAAGAAGTGTGATTGCCGCGTAATTATTCGACTGACGCGACCAATGACATCAACTTCGACATCGTCTCAAATCGTTTCTTGGAACTCTGTCACGCACCGGCGTAGCGATAGACAACAGAGAGATCAAGGTCTCCTGCTCCGTCATCGATCGCGCGTCGCCACGTAGAAATCAGACTCGCCGTGAGCGACAGTTCCACGTTGGCGTCGTGCGCCGCGTCGAGCGCAAGTAACGCATCTTTGAACGCATGCTTCAACGCGAAGCTCGAAACAAAATCGCCGTCGAGCATGCTGCGCGCTTTGGCCACTGCGTACGGTGAGCCCGTGGGCGCGTCCGAGAGAATCTCGACGATGACGCGCGGGTCCAAGCCCACGGCCTCTGAAAACTTGAGCGTCTCGACGACCAATTGCACGAGGTCGACGAGCCAGTTGTTGAGGACCAGTTTGGCCCGACTGCCGGCGCCCGAAGGACCCAACCAGAACGTGTGGTGACCCAACACCTCGAAGACGATGTCAGCGACGGGTCGAGCCCCGAGTGGTCCACTCGCCAGTATGAGCAACTGGCCAGTGGTCGCTGGCTGCACACTTCCCGATACGGGCGCGTCGACAAACAAGGCCCCCACCTCGGTGGCCGACTTTTCTAGACGCTCCGTCCATTCGACGCCAATCGTTCCCATCTGCAGCCAGACGGCGCCGTTCTTCATGGTCGCGAACGCGCCTTCTGCACCATTCATAACGTTTTCAACCGTCGCGCCGTCGGGCAACATCGTGATGACGACGTCGGCGCTTGCGGCCGCAACCGCCGGAGAAGACGCTTCGAACCCGCCCAGTTCGACCAGTCCCTTCAGGCGTTCCTTGGATCGATTCCACACTCGCACGTTGAGCCCCGACGAGATCAAACGCGATGCCATGGGGGTTCCCATTTGACCAGTACCAAGAAACGCGATGGTTATGTCGTTGGCTTTCCTAGTGCTCATTGCTGTCCTCCTTGACGCACTTCCCAATTTGGCTCGCTGGCGTCGCGCTCGCGAGCACCCGACGAGACGGGCGGTGCGCGCGTTGGCTCGCATGGACCGCCTCTATCGATTGCGCCTTCGCCATCGAATCACCGCTTTCCAGAACGTCTGCTCGTCGCGTGCTGCCATCATTATTGCTGGCGGGGTTTAGGGAGTGGGTTGACAGCTCATCTATACGCACAGATTGCTTTTGATTGGACGCCGGGCCACTACTCCTTCGCACGACCGATCGTACTGACACCGTCGTCGCGAACGCGACAACGAGAACGAAGATGAGCATCAGAGTTCGGGCGGACGCGTGGCCCGAAGCAAAGCCGAGGGCGACCGCCGGAACCGCCAGCCCTACGTAGACGCTCAAGAAGAATCCGGCGAGGACCTCGGCGCGCAACCCCTCGGGCGCGTCGTCGCTGACGATTGACAGGGCCCCCCGGAAAATAAGGCCCGTGCCAACGCCGGTCACCACCGTCCCAATCACGAAGACGACCAGATTTGCGGTCCACATCCCCTTGACGAGCAATGTCAGCCCGACGAGCAAGGTCGGCGATCCAGCCTTCAACAACGTGACTGGCTTCAGTGGACTCAGCGCCATCTGTGCGAGAGCGCCCGAACCAAAGACCGCGAAGGCGACGAATCCGGCAACCGCGTGCGAGGTGATTCCCATCGTGTCTTCGAGGAATCGCGGAACGAGAGAGCTGAAGACTCCGTAGACGGCGAAGGCCGCGAGCCCCGCGCAACACGCCGCGATGAACTGGCGCCGGGCGCTGACCGGTACGACGACGCGCTGCGGGTGCCAGCGAGTTCGCTCGACGGTCCGGTCAACGGTCTCTGGTGTCGCAAGGACCAACACCGCAAGTGCGGCGAGTACGAGACCGACGACGGCGTACGGCAACACCAAGGGCGCCGGGGCGTACTGCGCGAGCACGCCCGCTATCAGAGGGCCAAATCCGATGCCGCCGAGGTTGACGGCGATCGCCATGATTTGGGCTCGACGGCGATCGGCGTTCGGGTGGGCCCGAAGGTGCAGCTCGGCGAGGTACGCGGTGGCGGTCGCCGTGGTCAGACCGATCGAGAAGCCCGAGATCACGCGCGCGACCAGAAGTCCGGTGAGGCTCGGCGCGACGACGAAGAGGAGTGCACTCGCGACGTTGATGAAGAGCCCCGTCGCCAGAATCCGACGACGCCCGAGCCAGTCCGAGACGTGGCCTACGAGAAACAGGCTCACGATGACGCCTCCGGCGTAGACCGCGAACACGATCGTAACCATGAGCGACGAAAAGTGGTCGCGCTGTTGGTACAAGGCGTAGAGGGGCGTGGGGATGGTCGATGTCGCCATCGTCATGAAGAGCGCCAGCGCCACGATCCAGTAGCCGGCCCGAGCCTCCAATCGCTCGCGCCAGGGAGTACGTCGTGCTCGGTGCTCTCGCCAGGGCGCGTCCGGCCAATCGCCGGTGATCAAACGCCAGGAGTCCGTATTTTGCGGAATCCTAGAGATATTCTCATATCCAATGCTCATGTTGACACCTCCACTCAGTTCAGGGAATAACAATACGCTACGTCTCGTATTGTATATGCTACGGTGTGATCATGTCAAGTGAAGTTTCTTCAGCGGGGGCGACGCGAGGTCGCCCCCGAAGCGATCAGGTCGATCAGGCGATATTGCGCGCGGCGTCCGCCCTGCTCTCGGAGCGGGGCCTTGACGCCATGACGATCGAAGACGTTGCGGCACGTGCGGGCGTAGGAAAATCCTCGATCTACCGGCGTTGGCCCACGAAGGGAACCCTCGCCCTCGATGCCTTCCTCGATGCCTTTCTTGCGCAACAACCACGGGTCGACAACGGCGCCCTCGAAGACGATCTGCGCGAAGCGTTGACGCTGTGGTCGGCGGCCGTCGTGGGCACTGCGACGGGGCGCGCGCTCGTGGGGCTCATTGCAGAGTCGCAGCTCGACGAGGACTTGGCGCGAGGTTGGATCGCGCGAGTGATGACGCCGGTGCGCGCGCAACACCGCACCATGGTGGACCGGGCGATTGAACGCGGCGAGATTCCCGCGGACTCGGACGTCGACGTGATTATGGATCTGCTCTACGGGGCGGCGTACCACCGACTATTGCAAGGACACTTGGCGATCACGTCAGAATTCATCGGACTCGTTGCGCGAATGGTTGCCGAGGGTGCTAAGTCGGGTGCCGCGGTGGTGCGCTAATCACCAAGCTCCATGCTCCCTAATCCATCTGATTGGTCGCCCTGACACACCGTTCCGTGCTTCGGAGTACGGCTTTGCGGAGGATGGCTCGAAGTAGCCGGTGCGCTTCTCTGCGGATCTGACGGAATAATCACACAACTTCGCCTGTCGAGATCTTCCCTGTCCTGTGTACGACACGCGCCAATGATGCTCGTTGAATTGTCTCTAAGTTTCACCGCAGTATGGGCCACGTGCGTCCTGAGACGCGATGGACTTTAGGACGTCGGCGCCATCGGCCTTCGCCCGTCTCTAAAGGTCATTGCCCGCGTAGGAGAGATTGAAGCTCTTGTTCACCAGCGGAAAGTCAGGAACGATCGTGTCGGACAACGCGAGGGGCAAGGCGGGCCACGCGAAGAACGAGGGATCCACGATCTTGACCCGGCGCAGCGCCCCGTCGGGGCCGAAGTCGACACGGTGCACGACCGCCCCCCGCCATCCTTCGGCGATGCCCGTGCCGTGACCTTCTCGAAGCTCGACCGCATCTCCCTGGACGTCGAGCGGTCCCTCGCGCGCCACCAGGTCGGTGAGCAGGCGAAGCGACGCGTCGACCTCGTCACAGCGAACCTCGAATCGGGCGAGTACGTCCCCGTCTTGGCGCGAAACGGAGTGAAAGCTAGCGGGCAACTCGATGAACGAGTGCGCCAGACGCGCGTCATCGTCGAGACCCGATGCCCGCGCGACGACTCCGAGCACGCCCAGGTCACGGGCCTGGTCGATCGACAGCACTCCCGTGCCGGTGAAGCGGTCCATCACGATGCTGTTGGAACGCGCCAAATCAATCAACTCGTGGAACTGTGTCCCGATGTCCTCGAGCTCCTCTTTGGTTGGCAGAGAACGCAGCGTGGCGCCGCCGTAGTGCACCCCACTTCGCAATAAGCGATGGCCCGTCACCGACTCGTTGAGCGTCAAGAGGCGTTCGCGCAGCGTGAGGGCGCGCGCGTTGGCGAAGCCGAAGCCGACGTCGTTGCACAACGCGCCGACGTCGGCGACGTGGTTGTACACGCGTTCGAGTTCGAGTAGCACCGCCCGTAGTTCGCGGGCGCGCTGGCCGACTTCGATGTCGAGGGCCTCTTCGACGGCCTGGGCGAAGGCAAGGCCGTGGCCGACGGCACTGTCGCCGGAGATCTTCTCGGCGAGATTCAGGGCGAAGGTCAAATCCTGGCCCTCGAAGAGCCGCTCGATGCCCTTGTGAACGAACCAGAGACGGGCCTTCATGCGCACGATGGTCTCGCCCAGTACCCAGAAACGAAAGTGTCCGGGCTCGATGACGCCCGCGTGCACCGGGCCGACCGGTATCTCGTACAATCCCTCGCCCTCGACTTGGGCGAAGGGGAAGGAGTCGGCCTCTGGGTTCATCGGGGGTTGGGGTCCCGCGTCGTGGCGCATCGGGTGCCATCCGAGGGGCCAGTGCTGGTGCAGCACGAGGCGGCGAAGCTGGGGATGACCAATCGGTTGGACGCCAAAGAGGTCGTGCATCTCGCGCTCGAATCGACTGGCGGCGTAACTCAGGTGGGCAATCGAAGGAAGTCGGGGCTGGCGGGTATCAAGCAGCACCCGAAGTTCGATTCGTTGGTCGGGCGGACCGTTGACGAACAAGTAGACGACTTCGATGACCGCGCCGTCGTGGCGCGCACACACGAGCGCGAGCCGAAATCCGGCCCCGAGTAGCAGACCGGCAACCTGTGTGAGTTCGTCGCCATCGCAGTCGAGCACCGCGCGAGGCGTCCGCTCGCTGAGGAGCCGTTGCACGTTGAACGCGTGCGCCGTCATTTCACGACCACCATCGCCGCCGCTCGCAAGAGGCTATCGAGCGGCCACGCGAGTACCCCGATCGCGCCGCATCCCACCAGCGCACCGATGAGGGGAACGGTGACGAGGGACGGACTCTTCTGCACCGGCTCCCCGTCGGGCCGAGCGCCAAAGAGCATGTGGCGCCCGTGCGACATGACCGACCCGAAGATTACCGCCATCAGCACGAGCGAGACCGCGGCCACCCAGCCCAGACCGACGTTCACTTCAGCGCGCAGCATGTTGAGCTCACTGACGAACAGGCTGAAGGGCGGCAGTCCGAGAAGGGCGACCAGCCCGAAGGCGAAGACGCCGCCCAAGGCCGGACGACGGGCCAGCAACGCCTTGACCTGATCGATCTCGGTCGTGCCCTCAACGAGCAGGATCTCACCAGCGGCAAGAAACAGCACCGCCTTCGCGATTCCGTGGCCGAGCACGTGCAGCAGCACCGCGGCGATGGCGAGCGGTGTGCCCGCGGCGGCGCCCAAGGCGATAAGGCCCATGTGCTCAACACTGTGGTACGCGAGCATGCGCTTGTAGTCGCGTTGGCTCAGTAGTAGCGACGCGGCGACCGCCAGTGACAGCAGGCCGGCCGTGACGAACAACGTCCTGGAGAACCCCACCCCCAACGCACCGTCGGCGATGGCCTTGAAGCGCAACAGCACGTAAAACGCCACCGTCAAGAGCACCCCGGACATCAGGGCCGACACCGGTGCCGGCGCCTGGCTGTGCGCGTCGGGCAACCAACTATGCATGGGAGCGAGGCCGACCTTGGTGCCGTAGCCGAGCACCAGCAGCGCCAGGGCGAGACGCATAACCCCCGGGTCGAGGTGGTGCGCAACGCTCATCAGCGACGTCCACTCGAGCGACGCGTGCGCCCCGTGACCAGCGTGCAACGCGGCGAGGTAGACGAGCACGGTGCCGAGGAACGCGAGCGCGATGCCGACCGAGCAGATGATGACGTACTTCCACGACGCCTCGAGGGCTCCGCGCGTACGCCGATACCCGACGAGGAACGTGGTGATGATGGTGGTCGCCTCGACGGCCACCCACATGACGCCCACGTTGCCGGCGACGACCGCCAGCAGCATTGTTGTGATGAAGCCCTGGACGAGCACCGCGTAGAGCGTCGCACGACGCGTGCTCGAGTGACCCGAGGAGATCTCGTGCTCGAGGTAGCGCACGCTCTGACATACGGCCAAGAGGCCGATCGCCCCGATGACGATCACCATGAAGGCGCTCAGGGCGTCCACGCGCAAGGCTCCGGAAAACTCGGACAGCGCCGGGCGGTGTACGACCAGTGTGGCCAGTACGACGCCGGTGACGAGCACGAATCCCAACGACGCCGTGCACAACCACCCGACCCAGCGCCGCCACCCGACCGCCGCCGCCACGCAACCCGTCACGAGCGGAACGAGCAGGAGTATGAAGGCGAGCATCAGTCGTGCAATTCCTGGAGATCGTCGAGGTCGAGTACCGCGAACTTGGACCACAGCTGGACCGCCAGCACGCGCAGGACCACGACCACCAAGAGGACGTCGAGGGACGCGCCCAACTCAACCAGCAACGGCACGCCGGCCGTGGCGAGAAAGGCGACGAGCGCAATCCCGTTATCCACGAGCAGGAGGCCCACGATCTGCGACGCGGCCTTGCGGCGAACGACCATCGAGAAGAAACCGATGAGCAACGTCGCGAAGCCGAGGGGAATAAGTCGTCCGGCACTCGTCGACACGAGCGCGACGACCGGGCGAGTGGCGCCGTAGGCGAGGAACGTGAGGGCCCCCGCGCCCACCAGTGACGCGGGGACATTCACGAGAGGTGACGTTTCGCGGCTCATCGGTTCGTTCGCCAGCACGCGCTTCACGAGCGTTGGAATGAAGAAGCCCTTGGCCCCGACGACCAGGCAACCCACGACAACGAGCACGACGTCGTGGCGGTGAAGTCCCAGCACGAGGGCGACGACGCCGAGGGCCATCCCCTGGACGGCGAGCGCGCGCACGATGGCCCGGAGCGAACGTCGCCACAGGGTCACGATGGCACAGAGGATAACCAGTCCGGCCGCGATCTCGAGGAAGCTTAAATACGTGGCGTTGTTCATCGCGCGACCACCGCGGTCACTGCGCCGAGCAGGGCGAGCACGAAGCCGCCCGCAAGTAGTTCGGGCAGGCGGAAGAGTCGCATCTTGGCCGTGAATACTTCAAAGATTGCGATCATCACGCCGGCCACGGCGACCTTGGCACCGAGCGAGAACAGCCCCACGCAAAAGAACAACACTCCGGGCCGCTCCGCCACCCCCCACGGAACGAGCAGGTTCACGAGCAGCCCCAACAAGAACACGAGTCGCATCGACTCGCCCACGATGATCAGGCCCAAATCCGCGCCGGAGTACTCGAGGACCATGGCCTCGTGGATCATCGTGAGTTCGAGGTGGGTGCTGGGATTGTCGACCGGCAGCCGACCGCTCTCGGCGAGGATCACCACCAGGAACGACGACAGCGCAAGGATCCGCGTCGGACTTGCGATGACTGCCGGATGGGCCAGACCCACGCGCGCGAGCGCCGGCAGGTTGGACGTGCGAGCGGAAATCGCCATGGCGAGGATCGCCACCAGCAGCGCCGGTTCGCAGAGCGCCCCGATGGTCATGGACCGGCTCGATCCCATGCCGCCAAAGGCCGTGCCCGTATCAAGTGCGCCGAGCGCGAGCACGACTGAACCGAGCAGCAGCACGAAGACCACCGCGAAGAAATCCGAACTCTGCCCGAGCGGCGGATGGGTCGTTGCCAGGGGCGACACCGCCGCGACGGCGACCACCGTCGCGACGAGGACAACCGGAGCGGCGCCAAAGACCCAACTCGATTCACGCGGTCGCATACGCTGCTTGGCGAAGAGTTTTCGCACGTCGAGCAGGGGCTGATGAATGGGCGCGCCGTCGCGGCCTTCGAGTCGAGAACGAACCTTGCGCATAAGTCCGAGCAGGAGCGGCCCGCCAACGGCCACGGCGAACACCTGGACAACCGCGACCAGTACCTGCGTCATGAAATGAGTGAACTGGTTCACGTCACCGCCACCAAGACGATCACGAGCGCCACGAAACCGTAGGCCAGGTAACGGCGCACGCTGCCGTTCTGCAACCAGCGCGCACGTTGGCCCCACCATCGCACGCCGGCAATGAAGGGGCGATAGAACTGGCGTTCGATTACGTCGTCATTCGACGTGCGATAGGCGATGCGCTCTATGTAGTAACGCGACTCGACGAGGTGGCTTACGTCGAGGTCGCGCGAGGGACGGATCACGTCGTCGAACACTCGCAGCAGCGGTTCGCCGAAAGAGGTGGCGGTGTACTGCATACGCGCGGTCTGCAGCTTTCGACCTGATCCCCACGGTTCGACGGGATTGACCGCGGGCCACGCGTTCCTTCGACGATGCGCGATCCGTCGGATTACGATCACCACCAGGGCCGCACTCGCCAATCCGGCGGCGAGTAGCGATGGTGCCAGGACGCCGCGAAGTCCCAGCAGGTGCAGCGATACCCATCCGTTCGTCACCGACGTGGCGTGGACTTGACCCGTGCTGGCCGCCGCGCGCTCGATCGCTGGCAGCACGAGCATCGGCACCAGACCGAGCACGAGACAGAGTGCGGCCAGAGCCCCGGCGCCCACGCGCATCGTGATCGCGACCTCGTGAGCCGCCGTCGCCTCGTCCGAGCGCGGTCGTCCGAGAAACCCGATCCCCGTCGCCTTGACGAACGCCGCCACGGTCAGTCCTCCAGTCAACGCCAGGGTGGCGACCGCCACCGAAATGCTGATCACGACCGAGGTATTGGACGTGGGCAGACCGTGCAGCAGACCCTGGAGGAGTAGCCATTCACCGATGAATCCGTTGAAGGGAGGAAGGACTGCCACCGAGAGCGCTCCGACGAGGAAGACGATGCCCGTCACCGGCATCCGTCGCATCAGCCCGCCGAGCCGATCCAGGTCCCTCGTTCCCGTGGCGACCTGCACGGCGCCCGCCGCGAGGAAGAGGGCTCCCTTGAAAACGGAGTGATTTACCATCAGCAAAAGTGCGGCCACCATCGCTATGGCGGCGGTCGTCGGGTGGCCCGACGCGCCAAACAGTCCCGACGCGCCGAGCGCGATCAGTATCAGACCCATGTTGTCGGACGTCGAATACGCGAGCAGTCTCTTCAAGTCCGAACTCGTCGCCGCGTAGAGGGCCCCGTAGAGGGCTGACATTACGCCGAGGACGCTGACGAGTAACCACCACCAGACGGGCCCGCCCCCGAGGAGTCGATAGCCCACGAGGACAATCCCGTAGATACCGAGGTTGACCATGGCCCCGGACATCAGCGCCGACGCCGGTCCCGGCGCTTCGGCGTGAGCCTTGGGCAGCCAGACGTGCAGGGGCACGGCCCCGGCCTTCGATCCAAAGCCGAGCAGGGCGAGCACGAAGACCGTGCCGCGAACCGCGCCCGACAGGTGCCGGGCGTGCGCCTCGATGTCGCTGAATGTCTGACCGCCGGCGTGGGCCGAGAGCAGCACGAGCGCCAGGAGAATGGCCGCCGCGCCGGCGTGCGTCATGACCGCGTACCACTGGGCGGCGCTTCGCGCGGCCTCGCGTCTCGACTGGTCGGTCAGCACGAGCACCAGCGAGGTCAGGGCCATCATTTCCCACAGCACGAGGAACGTCGCCACGCTGGCGGCGAAGGGCACGAGAAGCATGCTGGTGACGAACAACGGCATCGCACTCGAAGCGCTTCGCGAAGATAAGCCGTGACCGGCATAGCCCAGCCAATAGAGCGTCGACGCCATCGCCACTATCGATATTGGGATGACGAATATGGCGCCCAACGGATCAAGCGTCATCGTGACGCCGGTGAGAGGCAGGATCGCAGTGGTTGAGATCGTGATGGCGTGGTCGCTAGAGAGGACCGTCACCGCCGCCCCCAGCGCCGCCGCGCACGAAACCCACGTCAACGCGACCGCCGCGCCCACCCGGCTCGACACCGGTAATGCGCCACCGAGGATGGCCGCTATCACTCCCGCGAGTCCAATCGCAACAACGTAGACGTCGTTCATCGTCCGGTCAGATTGCGCAACGCTTCGACGATCGCCTCGGGATGAGGCGGACAGCCCGCGATATGAACGTCGACCTTCACGACGTCACTGACCGACCCTTCGACGCCGTAGGCGCCTTTGAAGACCCCACAATCGTGCGCGCAATCGCCGAGGGAGATAACGAGCCGCGGTTCGGGCATCGCTTGCATCGTCTTACGTAGAGGATCAACCATGTTCTTGGTGACCGGTCCGGTCACCAAGAGGGCGTCGGCGTGACGAGGCGACGCGACGAGTCTCACGCCAAATCTCTCGGCGTCATAGACCGGTGCGAAGGCGGACGTGACTTCAAGTTCGCAGCCGTTGCACGAGCCGGCGTCGACGTGACGCACTTGCAGCGATCCGTGAAGACTCACTGGGGGGTGTTGCGAAGTCGGCGCCTCGCCTACGTCCTTCACGACGCTCGTGGGATGAAGCACGGTCTGCAAGAGGAGGCGAAACGTCATAACTCCGGTTTCCCTCTTCGCCGACTGAAGCGAACTATCAACAGTACCATCGAAAAATCAACTCACCTTCGGCGAGGGACGGATTGCATGTGATGCGCTGACGTGGACGAACGTCAATCCAGAACCGTCAATCGGAAATTTAGTCGGACGTCAGTTCGTGCAATTTCATCGGCATTGGTGATATTAGAAAGAGTCAGGGTGCCACAATTCAGTTCCGAATTGGATCTCGCTTCGCGCAACTTTTCGGGCATACGTAAGGGAAAATGTCTGGCATTCAGCAGTTGATGAAGGTGATCATCCGCGGTCACTCACGGTCACACGAAAACCCTTATATAAAAAGTCTCAGGCGAATCTTCTTCGCACTCATTTTGGGTTTGACTCCGAACTCTGTGCTTGAGGTCCTGGTGTCGGTCCAGCGCGTTCAAAGGATGGGTGCTGCCTAGAGGAGGCCGGAAACCTCGCGCACATCCCCGCAAGAGATGCCGACGGCGGCGTGGTGGCTGCGGACGGCATCGGCGTCGGGCGCCTCGAGCAGGCAGTACACGTGACCGGTGGCGTTGTGGAACAATTCGATCTGACGGACGCCGAACTGATCAACTTTGCCGTCTTTAGTTTCTTGCGTGATTTGCTGAATTGCCTCTTCGGGCAACTTGAGGTCATCGTGAAAGTCCATGAACTGTGGCACTGGCTATCCCCTTGCGTAGTGAGCACGCTCGGGGTAGCGAAGCCCTGACAAATCCCTTGTCTCGGGCAACCTACACCCAAAGCGCGTGGCTCGCACTCCACAGCGGTTGTAGTTCAAACTCCTGTCATCGAGTGGTCACGTTGGCTTGATGCTCTGGGCGGAGGTACAGGTGTCCGGCTCGATGAACTCGTGGAGTTAGGCGCCGAGTCCCTTTGAGAACATGGCTTCAATGAACATGGGTCCCGGCGTGGCGTATGAACGCTCCAGAGCCGACGTAAGTTCCTCAGAGGTCGTCACTCGCAGGCTGGGCACACCTTGAGCGCGGGCGATCGCCGCGAGGTCGAGCTCGGGGTCATCGATCTCAAGCATGCGCTGACTCGTGGCGCCCTCCATCGTCGCGCCAACTCGCTGGAGCTCGTAGTTCAGGATTGCGTAGCTGCGATTCGACAAGCCCACCACTGTTACGTCCAGTCCCTCTCTCGCCATTGTCCAGAGAGCCTGCGGGGTGTACATCATGGAACCATCGGACTGCAACGCGAGCACTCGGCCCGCGCTCGCGACTGCTGATCCCACTGCGACCGGTAGTCCGAAGCCAATCGATCCACCGGTCAGAGTCATCCACTGATGGGGCGGGGCAAACCTGGTCGCGTCGAATAGGTCGGTGCCGGTCGTATTTGATTCGTCGGCGACGATTACGCCTTCTGGCAACGTCGCCGCGACTGCGGCGGCGAAGGTATGCCGGTTCAAGGCACCGGACGGAGCTCGTGGGACTTCGCCCGACTCGGACGCAACGGCAGGAGCGTCGAGGCCTTCGGCGAGTTCGCGCAGGGTAAATAGGGTGTCAGTGCCCGGGGGAGCTAGAGCCACGACTTCGCAACCTCGCGCGACTACGGTGCTCGGAATATCCGGATAGGCGAAGAATCCAACGGGCTCATTGGTGCCGATGAGGATCAGGGCTTCGAGTTCTGCGAGCTGCGCGGAGGCGAATTCGCTGAGGTAGATAAGTCGTTCCGGACTGGCGATTCCTGCTCCGCGCTCGATGATCGCGGGGAATGTCTCGATCAAGAAGCGTGCCGAGCAGGCGCTAGCAATTCTCTTTGTGAGTCCGAGGTGTTCCTTAGAAGTGGCGGTGCCACCGAGGAAGATTGCAGCTTTCTTGGTGCGCAGAAGTTCGAGAGCTCGTTCGAGCATGTGGTCGTCCGGGCGACTCTCCTGACGGCGAACCGCGACGGGCCACGCGGCGGGATCTTCACTGAGCGCACCCCAAGACGAGTCGGCCGGCAGGATTAAAGTGGCAATCTGCCCCGGAGGGCCGTACGCGGCGGAAATCGCTTCGGCAGCGTCGCGCGCGACGTCGTCCGGACTCATCGTACGCTTCTGCCATCCGTTCAGAGCTCTCGCCAATGAGTCCATGTCGCTCTGAAGCGGCGCGTCGTACTGCGCATGATAGGTGGCGTGGTCGCCCACGATATTCACTAACGGCACTCGTGCGCGTCGCGCATTGTGCAGGTTGGCCCAACCATTCGCGAGGCCCGGACCCAGGTGCAAGAGAGTGGCTGCCGGTTTACCGGTGACGCGCGCGTAACCATCAGCCGCACCCGTAGCAACACCTTCGAAGAGGCAGAGGATCGCTCGCATCTCTGGTGCGTCGTCGAGGCTCGCGACGAAGTGCATCTCAGAGGTGCCAGGGTTGGCGAAGCACACTGAGACGCCATTGGCGCGCAGAGTGCCGAGCAGGGCGTGGGCGCCGTTCATGGTAAGGGCCTTTCGTCGAGTAATCGGTAGGGGTTGAGCAGCCGGTGCGGATCGAAGGCGTGCTTGATGCGTCGTTGGAGGTCGAGGAGCATCGGATCTGTCAGGGCCAGGTAGGGACCTTGCTTGTCGCGTCCGATGCCGTGCTCGCCGGAGATCTGGCCGCCAAGACCGAGTCCGAAGGTGAAGAGTTCGAAAAGCATGGCAGTCCTCTTCTCGTTGTCGGGTTGGAAGATCGAGAGGTGGACGTTGCCGTCACCGACGTGACCGCACATGGAGATGAACGATTCGTGGCGCTGGGCGATCAAGCTCGCTTCTTCGAGGAACTCGGGCACACTCGATCGTGGCACGACGATGTCCACTATCTCGTGAGCGCCCGCCGCCTTGGCGACCCAGAAAGCGCGCTCACGAGCTTCGATGAGGCGGGCGGCGGCACCGGAACCGAGAACGTAGACGTCCAAGGCGCCAGCTTGTTCAACGAGTCCAGCGAGGTCGGCGATGTCGGTTTCGAGTTGATCGGCGGTGCGGGTTTCGAGCATGATGATCAAATACGCGGCAGTTCGTAATGCGACAGATGGTTCGACCCCGAGTTCGAGTGACGCGGCATTGGTGATCGCACCCATCGTGATCACGTCCAGGTACTCGAGAATCGCGGGCTCGAGTCCGGACGCCACGATTGACGGCACGACCCTGGTCACCTCGCGTAGTGAACTGAAAGGGACGAGGACCGTAGCGCCGTGTGCCAAGGCGGGAGAGAGCTTGAGCGTCACCTCGGTGACCATCGCGAGCGTTCCTTCGCTGCCAACGACGAGTTGGGTAATGTCATAGCCCGACGAGGACTTGACGACTGGACCTCCGCTACGCAGTACCGTTCCGTCGATCAGGACCATCTCGAGTCCGAGCACGTGCTGACGGGTGACGCCGTGACGAACTGCGCGCATTCCGCCGGCGTTGGTGTTGACGTTGCCTCCGAGGGAGCTGGAAAGTTCACCAGGGTAGACGGGGTAGCGCAACCCGCTCGAGGCCAAAGCATCACCGAGTTCTCGAAGCGTTATTCCTGGCTGGACCACGGCGACGTGATCGTTCACGTCTAGACGCAGAACCTTGTTCATCCGTGAGAAACTGACGACGATTCCCGCTGGCACTGGCGTCACGGCTCCGGAGAGCCCGGTGCCCGAACCTCTTGGCGTCACGGGAATCGAATGTTTAGACGCGACGCGGGCGATCTCGCTTACCTCATGCGTACACGATGGTCGCAGGACAGCGAACGGCTCAGTGTGCTGGTCGTGGAGAGTTTCGTCGTGCAGGTCGTCGGGGTGATGATCGGGCGCAAAGGTGACCGCATTCGAGCCGACGATCGCTTTCAATTGTTCACCAATTGTCACGTTCTCCATTGTCAGGCAACATTACTGTCGCCTGTATTTCCTCCGATCCGCGACGGAGGACCGCGTAGCGCACTTCTGGCTCCGTCGGTGAAGGGCGCGTTTCGTAGATCGACTTCATCGATCACTATCGCAGTTGGTGGAATCCAAACAGAAGGCGACCGGCGGGGGGTTGTGTCGCCCAAGAACTCCTGGGCTGGAAGCCCGCCCACCCCGGTCTCATCGAGGACATCGAACAGGGCCACTACCGCCGTGATCGCCATCCACGCTCCTCTCCACCCCGGCAAGCCGGCCGTGACCTGCGCGATCAGACAAGGTGGTCACCTCCCGAGAAGGGTGGTGGCGTTCTTTTTGCGTAAAAATGCCACTTTCGCAGTAGATATGCGCTCAACAGAAATCAACCTTCACGCAGGTCAGGTAGAAAAAGTTATGCGGGTCACGGTCGCATGTTCGTCAAGAACCCATCTACGGAAGGATTGCTTAGTAGGTTGCTCCTAGAACCGAGAAGTGAGGTGGGAAGTGGTGTCAACGTCATCATTGGGAGCGATTGTGGGTACCTACGTCTCAGTGCTCGTGCTGTTGAGCGTGCTGGCCAGTGTTGGCAGCATCGTCACTTACATCATCATCGTGGTGGCAAATCGGGCCGAGCCCGATCCGACGGGTAATCGCACCAGCGCCATCTACCACGTGGGAACCGCATTCATTGCACTGTGGCTGGAGATCGCCGGGGTCATCACGATTTTCGTCACGCTATTCCACCTCATCGGAGCGGGTAGCACAACCAACTTTTCGTCCGAGGTTCACCCGCTCGGGGATTCGACCATCAGGGGAATTACCATCGGGCTTCTTCTATCGATTGTGGGTGGCTACACGGCGCTTACACACCGTTCGAAGGCGATCGAGTTGGCAAGTAGCGATGAAGTTGAGGCGAGTCCATCGAAGCGCGTTGTTCGCAGCTACGCAGCGGTCGTCAGTTTCATCAGCATGATCATCATCGTCATAACTTTGCTCGCCTTCGTGTGGGCCGTGTTGGGTCTCATCGCTCCAGGCGTATATCAGACCGGAGGTCGCACCGGAGATATCCGTGTGCTGTTGGACGAGGCAACAGTGTTGGCAGTCTTCGCGTGGGTCTTCTCGACTCACCGGCGCCTGGTGGGAGTCCGCTAGGCCCAGACAGAAGTCGGCGTATGCGCACTTGCCAAGAATAAAATTGCACCCCAAAGCAGTTTGACTTGGAACCAACTGGTTGACAGGTACTAGGAATGGATCCACTTCATTCTGACGTCGTGGCCGCCGTCGAGCATCGGTGATACGTACCAAGGGGAAATCCACACGGCATCGACGCCGAGTTCTTTGATGCAAGGCAAACGACTGATCAGTCCAGGGATGTCGCCCACGCCGTCATCATTGGCGTCGGCGAAACTTCTCAAATAGACCCGGTAAAGAACAGCTTTGTGCCACCACTTCAGCGACGACTCGATGTCGACATCAGACGATGCGACGTGCCCCGGTAAGTGAATCGAGTCGAGAATTTCCTTGTGCGCTTCTTCTTCGGCAATCATAAATCTTCTTTTTGATCTGAATTGTTGCAACACGTTGACTGCCACAAAATTGAACTAACTACTCCCAACAAAGCGTCGGTGCCTCGCTCTATTCTTAAAACTTCGAACTCGTTGCGCCTCGCAATGAACGGGCCCTGTCTTTGGTGACCACCGTCGCCAGAACATTGCATCGACGTTAAAAGTTCCGTTATACCTGACTTGACACTGATATTAGTGCTCTGTACTATGCCATGGAACCGGTTCCGAATTGTGAGTGTAGTACCGGTTTTCTTGGGGGGAAGTTGCTGTGAGGAAGCGTAAAATCAGTATCGCCACCGTGGCCGCAGAGGCCGGTGTGGGCGTCGGTACTGTTTCGCGCGTACTCAATGGGAGCGATCAGGTTAGCGAAGCGACCCTCAAACGCGTCCTTAGGACGATAGAACGTTTGGATTATCGACCCCTGCGCAGCGCCTCGTCGCTGTCGAAGGGACGCACCGATGCCGTCGGCATTCTCGTGTCGGTTATCACCCGACCATCAGTTATGGCGCGCCTGGTAGGTGTGATTGACGTCCTGAGTGACGCGGGCCTCGACGCGGTGGTGTTCAACGTCGAGAATCGGTCGCAGCTCGATCGGCACCTTTCCTCGATCATCGATCAGCATCGCGTTGACGGCATTATTTCGATCTCACTTCGCATTCCCAAAGAGCGCATCACGCGCATCCGCAAACTTTCTATACCCCTCGTCCTCGTCGACAACAGTCTGCCTAATCTTCCCTGCGTCTACATCGACGACGTTGCGGGCGGCAAGATGGCGACGGAGCATCTCCTCTCGCTGGGTCATGGGCGAATTGGATTTATTGGTGACAACGCGAGAACTGACTTAGGTATGTCCGCGTCAGAAAACCGCTACCTCGGTTATCTAATGGCCTTGGAAGCGGCCGGAATTGGACCTGACTTTGACCTCGTGGCGCGCGGTCCCCACTCTTCGGAAGTTGCTGCGGTTCTCGCCAGTGCACTGTTCGAACTAGGTAAGTGTCGCCCAACGGCGATCTTTGCGAGTTCCGACACCTTGGCCGTGGGTGTGATCAAGGCCGCGCAGCAACATCGACTCAGAATTCCTGATGACTTGGCCATCATTGGTTTTGACAATCTTGAAGTTTCTTCCATTCTCGATATCTCTACTGTGAACCAGCCGCTGCTGGAGTCCGGAACCAAGGGAGCGTCAAAGATGGTCTCGCTGCTCAATGGCGAGATCGCAAAGCCTCATCGAGAGGAACTTGTTCTCGATGTTGTCCCCCGAGGAAGTTCCTTGGGGATCCAGAGGAACAATCCCACCAAGCTCTACGGCGTCGTGGAAGGCCCTAACGGCCTTCAGATTCTTCAGGGCGGGGAGCAGCTGGTCTCATGAAAGAGATAATTACAACGAAAAGGGGAGTTATGAGTAAGAACTTATTTGGGAGGGTGAAGGCGTCTCGCAAGGCTCTGATAGCCACCGTAGCTTTGACGACCATAGCCAGTATGTCCATCATTGTGTCGAATGGATCCGCGTTGGCGTCGTCGTCGAAGAAGATCGGCGGTTCAGTGTCGATATGGGCCGAGTGGACCAGCACCGAGCAGCAGGACTTCAAGGCGGTATTGCAGCCCTTTGAGGACTCGACCGGCATCACGGTTCATTACACCGGTAAGGGCAGCAACATGGATACGGCGCTCGACGCGGCAGTCGCCGGAGGTTCCCCGCCCGCGGTCGCCATGGTCCCTGATCCCGGCACCCTGGACACGCTCGCGGCCAAGCACGCCATCAAGCCGCTGGCTTCAGTTATTGGCAGTGAGGCGAAGAATTACGGGACCGCCTGGAGCACCTTGGCCACCTACAAGAAGAAGTTGTACGGAGTCTGGTTTAAGGCCGCCAACAAGAACACCGTCTACTACAACCCGGCCGTGTTCAAGGCCGTGGGCATCACGTCGACGCCGACCTCGTGGTCGCAGTTGCTGACGGACGAGACGACGATTGCCAACGGCGGCACCTACGCTCCGGTCTCCTTGTGTACGGACATCGGATGGCCCGTCGCCGACCTCTTCCAGAATCTGTTCTTGAAGTTGAACGGCGCCGCTGCCTACAACCAGCTCGCGACCCACAAGATCAAGTGGTCGAGTTCCGAAGTGACCAGTACGTTCGCCGAAATGACTCAGTTGGTCGGTTCCAACGGTGCAAACCTGCTCGGTGGCATGAAGGGCGCTCTGGCCGACGGCTCGTGGCCGAACTGCACCACCAGCGTGTTCCCAGCATCGGGCTCGCCGACGGCCGCGATGGTGTTCGAGGCTGACTTCCTCACGAGTAACGTTCCGTCAAACTACTCGCCAGGTAACGGCAGTTCGTGCACGTTGAGCGCGACGGCCTCACCGTGCTACGACACGTTCAACTTCCCGGCGCCTTCCGGTAGTGCCTACGCGGGCGACATCCAGGGCTCGGGTGACGTGGCGATGTTGCTGACGTCGACTCGACAGTCCAGGGCGCTGATCAAGTACTTGGCTTCCCCGGGCGCGGCTGACATCTGGGCCAACCTCGGTGGATTCGCCTCGGCCAACAAGAAGGTGCCCCTTGGTTCATACCCGGACAGCGTGGCCAAGGCCGACGCCAAGGCCCTGACCTCCGCCAAGGCTTTCGTGTTCAGCCTCGACGACTTGCAGGTTGGCTGGGAGCCGGCGTTGTGGGCTGACATGCTCAACGTCTTGCAGAACCCCTCGGCGTCCAACGTCACAACCGTTGAGGCACTCATGGACCAGCAGGCGACGACAGCACTCGGCCACTAGCCCAATAAGAGTGGGCGCTCGAAGGGTTATCGTGAACTTGAGAGACTCGCCCGGCGCGGAGAGCCGCCCCACCCCTGACTTCATGCAGGGGTGGGGCGGCTCCCTGCGCGAGGGGCTGACGTTGTGACGTCGATAACCGCCGAGGGCCCGAGAGTCGCCGCGTCGAGGGCCTCGCGCCAGCGCGGCTGGTGGCGCAGGAACTGGGTCTCCTTGGCGTTTATCGCGCCGGGAATCATTTGGCTCCTGGCGATCGTGGTCTACCCGACCATCGCGACGATCAGGTTTAGCCTCTACGACGAGACGGCAACGAAATTCGTCGGGCTTCACAACTATGCCTCGGTCTTTTCAACGGACTCGATTCTCACGGCGTTCAAGAACAACATCATCTGGGTGTTGGTCTTCCCGTTTTTCGTCACCTTCATTGGCCTTATGGTCGCGGTGCTCACCGAGCGCATTCGCTGGGCCACGGCCTTCAAGGCCATCATCGTGATGCCGATCGTCTTCAGCACCACCGCCTCGGCGCTGGTCTGGCGCACCATTTTCGACCTCGATCCCCATGTTGGCGTCGTGAACGCCATCGAGCAGACGGTGAGCGACTGGTTCTCGGCGCCGGGGGCGTATCCACTCAATTCCGCAATCGGCCAAACGGGCGCTTCGCTGGCTACATTCAATGCGACAGGTGGTCCGGCGGGCACGTTGGTCAGCAAGTCCACGGTTCAACCGGGCGGTACGGTGATGATGGGCCTGACCAGAATCAGTTCCGCCACACTGCAAACACTGGGAGCGCAGACACCGGTGGCGCCGCAGATGATGACCGGTGGGATCGCCGGACTGGTGTGGAACGACTTCTCGCCGTCGCAGACGTCCAATACGACGACGATCGTCTCGGACGAGCATGGGCTACCAAACCTGCGACTTTCCCTCGTCAATTCGACTGGATCCAGCGTCGCCTCAACCGTGACCAACTCGAGCGGCGACTTCAGTTTCTCGCACGTCGCGCCGGGCAGTTATCACGTGGAGATACTGGCCTCAAACTTTCAGACCTCATTCGTGGGCACCTTCTGGCTCGGATCGCAGTCGATTACGCCGACCAGCGGCCTCAATCAGACCGCCCAGTCATTGCTAAGCGTTCCCTTGATCGATCTTGCGATGATCATCTCCTACATCTGGATTTGGGCCGGCTTCGCCATGGTGTTGATCGGCGCGGGACTCGCCGCGCTCAACCGTGAAGTTCTGGAGGCCGCGGAGATCGACGGCGCCACCGAGTGGCAGACACTGCGACGAGTGACGATTCCTATGCTCGCGCCAGTGTTGACGGTGGTATTCGTCACCATGGTCATCAACGTGTTGAAAGTCTTCGACATCATCTTGAACATGGCTCCGGGGTCCTCCCAAGGTCCGGCCACCACGCTGGCACTTTCGATCTACAACGATGGCTTCACCGGGGGCATCCACTCCGGTATCGCGAGCGCCATCGCGGTGATTCTGTTCATTCTGGTCATCCCGGCCATGTTGTGGAATCTGAAGAAGATTAAGGGGGGAAACTCGTGACCATCGGCGCCCCAGTCAAGGAGAGGAGAGTTGTCGGCCTGGCGAAGCGACTCCATCTCTCGAAAGCCGTGGTGAATGTGATCCTCGCACTGGTGGCCATCTTCTGGTTGGTTCCAACGATTTCGCTCCTCGTAATCTCCCTGCGCCCAGAGGCGCTCTTTGGTGTCTCGGGCTGGTGGAAGGTCTTCACCACTCCTTCGCAACTCACCTTTGGCAACTACGCCACGATCTTTTCCCAGGGGTTCGCAACGGGTGGCGTTTTGGACTCCCTACTGACCTCGCTCGAGATCACGATTCCCGCGACGCTGCTGGTCACCATGATTTCGAGCCTGGCGGCTTACAGCCTCGTGTTCGGCTCGTGGCGGGGTCGAGACATGATCTTCTTGGGAATCGTGGGACTGATGGTCGTGCCGCTCCAAGTGGCGCTGATTCCCGTCGTTCAGCTTTACCGGGAGATGGGCAACCTCTTCGGGCTCAATCCCTACGGGACGATTCCCGGCGTCATAATCTTCCACGTCGCCTTTGGTCTGCCGTTTGGCATCTTTCTCATGCGCAACTTCCTCACCGGCATCCCCAGGGACCTCCTCGAAGCGGGGCGTATCGAGGGCGCGGGCGAGTGGAAGATTTTCTACCGCATCGTACTGCCCCTTGCCCTTCCCGCGATCGCATCGCTGGCGATATTCCAATTCATCTGGGTGTGGAACGACCTGTTGGTCGCGCTGGTGTTCCTCGGCGGCAACGTGCACTCGCCGCTGACGATCTTCCTCTACGATCAGACTCGGTCGCTGGCGGCGAACTACTGGATCGTGTCCACTGGTGCCGTCGTGTCCATCTTTGTGCCACTGATCGTCTTCTTCTCCTTCCAGCGTTACTTCGTCCGTGGCGTCCTAGCGGGTGCCGTCAAATGAGTGAGGCCCAATGTCCAGTGTCACCTTGAGGGAATTGACCAAGCAGTACGCCGGTAACGCCGCGCTCTCGCTCGACTCGGTGAACCTCGACGTGGCGCACGGCGAGTTCGTCTGCCTCGTAGGTCCGTCGGGCTGTGGCAAGACGACCGCGCTGCGCATGATTGCGGGACTCGAGTCGGTGACCAGTGGCGAGATCGAGATTGGTGATCGTGTTGTCAATGATCTGTCGCCCCGTGATCGCGACATCGCTCTCGTGTTCCAGAGTTACGCGCTCTACCCGCACATGACCGTCTTCGACAACATGAGTTTTGGTCTCAAACTCCGCAAGGTCCCCAAAGACGAGATCAATGCGGCCGTCACGGACGCGGCGCGCATACTCGACCTCGAGCAGTATCTCGATCGCAAGCCCGCCCAGCTATCGGGCGGCCAGCGCCAGCGCGTCGCCTTGGGTCGCGCGATCGTTCGAAACCCCGCCGCCTTCTTGATGGACGAGCCCCTATCGAATCTCGACGCCAAGCTGCGAGTACAAACACGCGCCGAGATCGCTCGGTTGCACCATCGCCTGGGCGCGACGATGATCTACGTAACCCACGACCAAGTCGAGGCCATGACGATGGCCGATCGAATCGCCGTCATCAACTTGGGCAAGCTCGAACAGGTGGGCTCACCGCGAGAGCTCTACGACCGGCCGGCGAACCAGTTCGTCGCGGGCTTCATCGGTTCGCCATCGATGAACTTTGTGCCAATGCACGTCGAGTCGGTTGACGGGGGCATTCGCGTGGTGAGTGCCGGAGGCGACATGGACGTCACTCTCGATGACGCCGAATCAGCCATGATCCGTAGCGCTGGCGTCAGCGACATCGTCCTAGGCATCCGCCCGGAACATATTGATAACCAACCACGAATTGGCCGTGGCTTGCAAATGCGCGCCTCCGTCGACGTCATCGAGTTTCTCGGCAACGACGAACACGTCCACCTCTCGTCCGGCAGCCATGAGCTCGTCGCCATCGTTGACGCTCGAACGCCGTTGACCATTGGGGACTCTCTGACACTGAGCGCTTCGAGCGAGGCGATTCACCTCTTTCACCCCGAGACGGGCGTGACGCTGAAGTAGTCGTCGTGGCGATTCGTGTTCGGGAAGGTTTTTCAGACTTGGAGTTCGATGCACTCTGACCCCAGGGAGTACTAGCAAATGAGACTTATGTTGCCTGGCCGCTGATAGGGACCGACCATCGACCAAGTTCCGGTTGTGGCAGCGCCACCAACCGCACCTTCCCTCCAGCGCTGGTTGCCTCAACCGCCGGCGTTGGAGGATGTCAAACCTACCAAAAGGAGACACCGAATAAGTGGCCTCCGAAATGGTCTTGTTCGTGGCGTCGCTGACTCGAGATCGCCACTGCTTAAATTTCATGGGGCTGCTCCAGGCCGCAGAACGAAGTCAAGTTCGCGGTATCTACCTTCAATAGATAGTGAACAAATCTGTCGCGACATAAGGGACACCTCCCGAGAAAGGTGGTGGCGAGGATTTGCTCAATTCGTGGTCACGTCGGCTCGGCTGCAACGGAAGACCGTTGATTTTTGCGACATCTCGACCCCCTTTATTTCCTTTGCTCCGGATCCTGCGACCGCCCGACGAGCACATAATTCAGATTCGAAGCGATTTCGGGCATTAAGGGCGTCCTTTTTGCATAAATATGGCACTTCCCCAGGAAATGCTTCCTCTACAAAAATAAGCCCTCACTAGGAAGAACGTCGCACCCCCAACGGGATTCGAACTCGTGCCGCCACCTTGAAAGGGTGGCAAAGAAAACGACCAAAAGTGTCAGTAGTTCCTGATGAGATGCAAGTTCTCCGCTCTACATTCACTGCGAATTAGATCTTGGGCATCGAATGGGCATCAACACATTCCCTTGATAACTTAAACAAGTGCCTTCAAGGCGCCGGGTCATACGAACGCGACGAAGACAGTCCGCTACGCACAGAGGGCCTTTCGGAGATTGTGATGGTCCAGTCACGGAAACCAGTTGGAGGGAACCTCACCCGTCTCGACGACATAGGTGGCCACCTCTCGCAACTGCTTTCCGGTCTCGGCAAACTTGGCCCGTGTCAGTCGAGGATCTCTGTTGCCAAGCAGAACGGGTGACCCGCCGGGTCGAGAAGGATTCGCCACAGTTCCGGATTGGTCTGCTCTGTCGCGACCCGAGCACCCAAACGCACCGCGTCCGTTTGTGCTGCGTCAAGGTCGTCGACTTTCAAGTGCAGATGCATCTGTTTCGGCACGGCCGGGTCCGGCCACGTGGGAGGCCTGTAGTCCTGCACCTTGACAGCGACCAACATTCCTCCGTCCGCCTTGACAGCGCAGAACTCGTCGTTGCGATGTGTGACTTCGCCGCCGAGTAGCGCCGCCCAGAAGTAAGCGAGGACCGAAGGGTCAGAGCAGTCCAGCGCCGTTAAACCCAATCGCGCCGTCGCCATTCCTCAGAGCCTACGGTCACAAAGAATGATCGAGTCGGTCGCATTAGCCGTGCTCAGAGTCGTTGAGTGGGAGGCGTGCGGCGATGGGGTCCAGGGCGTAGTACAGCGTCTCGGCGGCAACGATTCCCAGACAGGCATAGGGACGCGATGGACTGAGCGCTAGTGAAGAGAACTGACTTGCGTCTACAGGTAGCTGTTCCCCGACGTTCTCGGCGAGATTTCGGAGTCGGGATGGGCTGGCCAGCAATCTCACCAAACAGATCTGTCGCGACATAGTGAACACCACCTGAGATCGGTGGTGCCGAGTCTTACGGTCACTTCGTGTCCGCGTCTGGAGTCCGCGAGCGTCCGACGCCACCAAATATCTGCTTCGACGTGGATTTGGGCATTAAATGGGCATTAACGACACCATGTCCGCGAGGAAAACGGCACTTTTTGACGCGCACGAGTCAAGGGGAAATTGTCCATGACCAGGAATTACGAAGCACCCCCAACGGGATTCGAACCCGTGCCGCCACCTTGAAAGGGTGGTGTCCTAGGCCGCTAGACGATGGGGGCCTGCACTGCATGTCACCTGATACATCATTGGTGGTCGGGCTGCCGGGATTTGAACCCGGGACCTCTGCGTCCCGAACGCAGCGCGCTACCAAGCTGCGCTACAGCCCGCAGCGAGTTGCCTCGCAGCCTGATAATCCTAGTCGGTGGCTGGTGATTCAAACAATGCTCAGATGACTGACGCCACCTCTGGCGCAGGGGGTTTGTGGTACTCCGCCACAATCTCGCTGATTCGTCGACGTTCAACCGACTGCACACGGAACGTCCAGTCTTCATACGTGTAGGTCGTTCCAGCCTGAGGAATCTCTCCCGCTAAATCGAGGATGAATCCGGCGAACGTGACGTACTCGCCTTCGGGTATCGAGATGCCGAGAGCCTCTTCCACTTCGTCGACATGGGTCTGTCCGTCAACGAGCCAGCGGTCTTGACGAATGCGCACGATGGTCGGCTCTTCGTCCTCGTCGAACTCGTCGTTCAAGTCGCCGACGAGAGGTTCGAGGATGTCGCGAATCGACACGACGCCGGCGACACCGCCGTGTTCGTCGAGCACGAGTGCGAACGTCCGCCTTTTTTCGCGCATCTCACTGAGGCTCTCCAACAGGTCCATTGTCTCGGGCAACATGAACGGTCGTCGGATTTTGCGCGCGATCTCGGTTGCCGAAGGCAGGGAGACGCCGATAGCGCGTTTGGCCGTAGTGCTACGAAACAGGTCATTGACGAAGAGGACACCTTCGACCTCGTCGAGGTCGCCATTGACGACGGGAAAACACGAGTGTCCGGTATCGCGAATCGCTTCGGCGATCAACTCCGGCGTCACTGGCGTGGTGAGGAAAGCGACGTCGGTGCGTGGCGTCATCACGTCGCGAAGTTCGAGCTCGCTGAGTTGGTCGATGCGTTCGTGGATGGCGATGGCTTCGGGCGATTTCGGCCGAGACTCTTCACGCCCGACGATGCGTTTTCGAAGCCGAGACAGTCCCGACGAAGGGGGCTGTTGGGCGCTCATTGAATGTCGGTGCTCCCGACGCGAACCGTCGCGGGGCGCAGTGATTCATCCTCGTACTCTTCGCCACCCAACAGCGCTCGCACCGCGCTGCGCAGCCGCTGGGGGTCGAGTGGCTTCACGAGGAAACCGTCGGCGCCGCTGCGACGAGCGAGGAACACGTCCGGGCGACGATCGAGCAACATCAGTACGGCGACCGGTTCGGCCGCCCCGTAGGACTCCTCGTGTCGGAGTTCCATGCAGATGGCCATGCCGCCCATGGTGCCGATTTGCAAGTCAAGCACCACGAGCTCGACGCCGCCTCGTTCGACCCGGGCAATGACCTCGGGCCCACTGGCGACCTCTTCGATGAAGAGCTCCGGCCCTTCGAGTGTGGCGCGAAGTTCTTTGCGCAGGGAGGCGAGATCGCTCGCCAGAAGAACAATGGCCATTGGTTCAGCGTAGCGGAGCGTGAAATTGCCTCGTTGTTGGCGTGAAGCGACGAGCGAAAATCACTCTTGCCCGTTCGCCGGTGAGTGGTTAACCTGCGGTTCTGGGTCAAACCGGGGGGGAGCGACTTATGGCGATTACGCCTTTGGATTGGACTGACGCCGCCGCATGTCGTAACAGTGAGGCCGCGCTCTTTTATCCGGCCGATAGCGCAGAGCGCAAAGAGGATCGGCTGGAACGTGAGTTGGTGGCCAAGCGCATCTGCGCGAGTTGCGGCGTTCGTGACGAGTGCTTGGATGCGGCGTTGGCGCGACACGAGTCCTACGGGATCTGGGGCGGTCTCAACGAATTCGAACGGCGCGGTTTACTCCGTACGTGACTTGACCCACCCGAGTTGGGCCGGACTCACTCGGGTGAGGACGATGAGCAACGCGAACGTCACGATGTGAACCCCGGTGCAATACAAGCAAATGTGATCGATGATGATCAGTTCGGCGTAGACCAGCCACAGAACGAAGCACATCGAGATAATGGCGATGACGAAGCGCGCCACGTGAATCCAATAGTTCTTCGCGCGCCATCCCCACGGAGAGTTCAGTGCCGTCATCACCACGTACGTGCCGAGTCCCAGGAACGCCACTGGAATACCGAGCAATCGACTCTGCGCTGACGTCGTGACGGCCGCGCAATTGATGACTCCGTTGCCGGTGCAGAAAAGGTCTTGCGGTTCGAAGTGCGTGATCGTGAGGTACGTAGAGAACGTGAGACCGATCAGACTCAAGACGAACGTCGTGACGACGGCCCAGGTGGGAACGCGCTGTAGCGTTCGATTCACTTAATCTTCATGGCCGTCTTTGCGGCCATCACCCCGGCGCTCGTGCACACGTTGGACGGTTCGTTGTTGGTCAATGAGCAGATCGCCGCGGTCTGATAGTTCGCCGATGCAATGATCGCGTCGGTGACCGCACTCGACGGATCGCTCAAGCCCGTGGCGATGGCCGAGCGGGTCAGATTCGTCAGGGCGTCGGGAGCGAAGCTCGCACCGGAGACGAGGAACTTGTTGTCCATGGTGATGAAGGGAATCGGATTGCCGTCAGACTTCTTCAGACCCGGGACGTACTTCGGCGTGTCGTACTTCGTCACGAGTGCCACCTCAGCCTTGGTTGGCGATTGCAGGAGTTGGTAGTTCGTGCCGGCGGCGTTCAAATAGTTGGTGTACTCCTCAACGCCCTTGAAGACGATGTACGGGGACTTGTAGGTCGACCTCGCGAACGTGAACGACGGAGTGTTCGGATAGATGTCCTTGCCGTAACTCGACGTGTTGCCCAATCCCGACCAGGTGCCGAAACGACTGAGGGCGATGATCGTCGGCCAACGTTGCGCGGCGCAGTACGGACAGTATTCGGCGCCGATGTACAAGATCTCGGGCACCGTCTTGCCGGAACTGTTGCGCGCCGTCAAGGGTGGCTGGCCCTTTATCGTGAGGGGCGGCGTCACCTGCACGACCAGGGAAGTGGCGCCGACGGCATTGAAGGCCGACGTCGGCACCTTCGTGATTTGGGCGAGTGTGGTGGAGTCGACGGGCGTGAACGCTCCGTTGCCCCCAGTAGAACTAGGACCGCCGCTCGCGACTTTGATGATGACCAGGGTGGCCACAATGACGACGACGAGTCCAATGGCGAGCCACGTGAAGAGTCCGGCCGGGCGACCGCTCGCAGATTTCGCGGGAGGTCGCGCGGGCGTTCGCTTGGCCGACTGGGTCGCGGGGCGGCTCGACGCGATGTTCTTCTTTGATGCCGGGGATTTGGCCACAATGCTCCTTGGTGCGCTTAGGACAACAAACTTAGTGGACGGGACATCGACGTCGACTGCAGGGTCGGCGCTGAGTAGTTTTCACTATGGCCGAAATTTTGAGTCCCCGTCCGGCCGCGACCGTGATCACGGTGCGTGACGGTGCCAATGGTTACGAGATTCTTATGCTCCGTCGAAACCTCAACAGCGATTTCGTTGGCGGCGCGTACGTCTTTCCGGGTGGCGGCGTCGACGAATCGGACGCGGGCCCGCCAGCGCAACGACTCGCCTTCGGACTCAGCGACGCCGAGGCTTCGCGCCGTCTCGCACTCGAAAGCGGGGGACTCGCCTACTACGTCGCGTGCTTGCGCGAACTCTTCGAAGAGGCCGGCCTCCTCATCGCGTGTGACGCTGATGGTGAACCCGTTCAACTGAGCGACCCGGAATCAATTCGCCGCCTGGCCGCCAGTCGTCGCGAGGTGAACGCCGGCAGCTTGAAGTTCATCGAGATGATGGAACGAGAGGGATTGCTTCTCGATCTACGAGGACTCGAGTACGTCGCGCACTGGGTCACACCCGTTGGGCCGCCGCGTCGATTCGACACTCGTTTCTTCGTGGCGCTCACTCCGCCGGACCAGGTCGCCACGCACGACGCCGGCGAAACCGTGGCCGATCAGTGGATACGGCCCACCGACGCGCTCGATGCGCACGCTCGAGGTGAACTCGAGATGATCTTTCCGACGATTAGCAACCTGAAGGCGATCGCTCACCTTGGGACCTCTCAAGAAGTCCTTGACTACGCGAGGTCACTCGAGAACATCGTGCGCGTCGAGCCGCGGATCGTGACGAGAGACGGTGAAGTACAGATTCTCCTTGCGGGAGACGACGGTTACGACGTCTGAGCAGAACTCGCGACGGCTTTCGCAATCGAGTCGAGCATTCGAGCTGAACATCCGACGGCACCGAAGGGCGGGGCGACGTCATCGACTATCCGTTGCGCGAGTTGATGAAAGACGCCATCGTCGGACTCGGCCAAGACCACTGGTTCACCGTGATCACCGCCTTCGCCAATGTCTGGGTTGAGTTCGATCTCGGCCAGAAGCGGCACGTGCAGTTCTTCACTGAGTGAGCGCCCGCCGCCTTCGCCAAAGACGTTGTGTCGCTCGCCACACGCGCACGTGAAGCCACTCATGTTCTCGATCACGCCCAGCACTCGGATGTTGGACTTGCGCGCGAAGTCCGCGGCGCGCGCGGCGACGCGTTGCGCGGCGACCGTCGGCGTCGTCACCACCAATTGTCCCATCTGGGGCAAGAGTCGCGCGAGGGTCATCGCGATGTCGCCGGTTCCGGGCGGTGTGTCGATCAACAAATAGTCGATACCCGACCAGTCGGCGTCTTCGATGAACTGCGCGACGGCCTTTTGCACCATGAGGCCGCGCCACATGAGCGCCTGATCTTCGTCGGCGAGCAGACCCATGGAGAGTAATTTGATGGCGCCGGTACCGACCCTTCGTTCGAGCGGTTGCATCTTGCCGTCGATCGCTGTGACGTCGCCGTGAATTCCCAACAGGCGACTGAGCGAGAATCCCCAGATATCGGCGTCCAACACGCCGACGCATCGACCGCTCGCGGCGAGAGCGACCGCGAGGTTCGCCGTGATCGACGACTTGCCGACGCCGCCCTTGCCCGACGCGATCATCAGCACCGGCGTCTGAGTGGGAATGGACGTCGACGGCGCATTCGCCTGGGCGAACGTCCTCGCGCGCTTCATCAGTGCCGCCTTTGCCTCGGCGTCCAGGACGCCCATGACGAGATCGATCGTGTCGATGTCGTCGAGCGAGAGGGCCGCCTCCTTGACGTCGCGTTCAATCTGACTTCGTAGGGGACAGCCGACGGTCGTCAGGGAGACGTGTACTACGGCGCGCCGATCCGAAACTTCGATTTCACCCACCATGCCGAGTTCGACGATGGAGGCCCCGAGCTCGGGGTCCAGCACCTGGCTGAGGCGCGCTCTGAGTCGATCGGAGGCTTGCACGTTGAAACGCTACCGGTGAATGAAAGGGGGTGTTCATTGAGGAATTCCCTCACTATCATGGGACCTAGAACTCTCGAAGGAGCGCCATGTCGAACATGACCACCACCACCGTGAACTTGACCAAGAAGGATCCCAACCCGATCAACTTGACCGACGGCGCCGCTGAGAAGGTCGCCGAGCTCATCGCCGCCGAGGGCGTCGATGAGGTACTGGCACTTCGCGTGTCGGTGAAGCCGGGCGGCTGCTCGGGCTTCAACTACGACATGTACTTCGACTCGGAGTTCGCCGATGACGACATCGTGCGCGAGTTCGCCGGTGTCAAGGTCGTCGTCGACGCCTCGAGCGCGGAACTACTGAACGGTTCGACGCTCGAATACTCCGACTCACTGCAAGGCGCCGGATTTCACATCACGAATCCCAACGCGACGCGCACCTGCGGTTGCGGCAACTCCTTCAGTTAAGAGCACGTCATGGCAGTAACGTTCGGTCCCTACTCCCACTGGCGTCGGGCGGGCGACCTCGTCGTGATCTCCGGTCAGCTCGGTGTGGTCCCGGGGCACGACAAGCCGACAATGATCGAAGGCGGCGCGCCCGAACAACTTCGTCAAGCGCTCGTTAACGCGCGTTCCGTGCTCGCTGAAGCCGGCGCCACGTTCGATCAAGTCGTGAAGGCCACTTTGTTCATCACCGACATGGACGTGTTCACCGCCTGCAACGAGGTCTGGATCGAAGCGTTCGAACCGCCGCGCCCCACGCGTTCGGCGGTCGCCGTTGCCCAACTCCCCCTCGGCGCACTCGCCGAGGTCGAGCTCTGGGCTCACGCGCCCCTCGACTAGACCGAGTACTCGTTCGGCGACGTGCCGAACTTGTAGCCCACGGAGCGAACCGTCTGAATTAGATGCGCGTACTCCTCGCCCAACTTCGCGCGCAGTCGCCGCACGTGCACGTCGACCGTTCGCGCGCCGCCGTAATACTCGTATCCCCACACTCGACTGAGCAACGTCTCGCGCGTGAAGACGCGGTTCGGGTTCGTCGCGAGGAAGCGCAGCAACTCGTACTCCATGTACGTGAGGTCCATAACGCGTCCGGCGATCGAGGCTTGGTAGGTCTCTAAGTTCATCGACAGCCCGCCGTGTTCGATGCGCGGTGCGACGTTCTCGTTGCCGGCGCGGCGAAGCCGATGTCGCAACCGAGTCGCCAACTCGCTCACGTCAAAGGGCCCGACGACGAAGTCGTCGAACAGGTCCTCGCGAAACGTGAGTTCGTCCAGTTGGTAGTGGTCGAGTAACAAGATGATCGGTCCGACGCCGCGGCTGCGAGAGCGTAACTGGCGACAGAGGTTCATTGCTTCGGTGAACGGGAAGGCCGCGGCGTTGATGACGGCACCCGCGAAGCCGTCAGTCGGCTCGAGCGCGGTGACTTCGTTGAGCCGTCCGGTCACGGCCACCGCCGGGGTCACCCCCGTGACGTCGAAGGCCTTTCGCACCGGCCCCTCGCACGAGGGCACGCAGAGCACGACGTCGATGCTCATAGCAACGGGAGGTAGCGCTCGAGTTCGAAGGGCGTGACTTGCCTACGGTAGGCGTCCCACTCGGAACGTTTATTGCGAAGAAACCACTCCACCTGGTGTTCGCCCAACGTCTCGTGCAACAACGCGGAGCATTCCATGAGATCCAGCGCTTCGGCGAGGGACTGCGGCAACGCTGCGGTGCGCTCCCCCTCCTTGGGCAACTCGTATCCGCCGCTCACGCCACGAAGTCCGGCGGCGAGGATCACGGCGAAGGCGAGGTAGGGGTTGGCCGCCGGGTCCGGCGAGCGGTACTCGATTCGCGTCGAATCGACGCGTCCGGGCTTGACCGACGGGATGCGCACGAGTGCGGCGGCGTCGTATCGCGCCCACTTCCCCTCGACCGGGGCTTCGGCCCCAGGCACGAGTCGTTTGTACGAGTTGACCCACTGGTTGGTCACCGCGGTGATCTCCGGGGCGTGACGAACCAGTCCGGCGATGAACTTGGTGGCGACGTCACTGAGGCCGTATGGCCCGTCGCCGATGAACGCGTTCTGGTCGTCGCGCCAGAGCGAGAGGTGGGTGTGCATCCCCGAACCCTGCACGTGGGCGAGGGGCTTGGGCATGAAGCTCGCCGAGACGTCGGCCTGGCGCGCGAGCTCCTTCACCACGTGGCGCACTGACATCACGGTGTCACCCATGGTGAGGGCGTCGGTGTAACGCAGATCGATCTCGTGTTGTCCCGGCGCGTCTTCGTGCTGGGCGTGCTCGACGCCGATACCCATCTCTTCGAGCGTCAGGACCGTACGACGACGCAGTTGGCTCGCGGTGTCATCGGGCAACAGGTCGAAGTAACTGCCGCGGTCGATCGGCACGGGTGCGGTCGTCGTGTCGAGTCCTTCGAAGTAGAAATATTCGATCTCGGGCGCGACGAAGAAGGTGTAGCCCTGCGCACGTGCCTCACCGAGGACTCGTCGAAGTTGCTGGCGCGGGCATCCGTCGAAGGGCGTGCCATCAATGTTGACGATGTCGCAGAACACTCGCGCCACGCCGGCGCCCTCTTCATACCAGGGCAGGAGCTGGAACGTCGTGAGGTCCGGTCGGGCTAGGACGTCGGACTCCTGGGTTCGTGAGAAGCCGTCGATTGAGCTGCCGTCAAAGGTCATGCCCTGATCCAGCGCGTCTTCGAGTTCGGCCGGGGTGACGTGGAAGGCCTTGTGGCGACCGAGCACGTCGGTGAACCACAGTTGGACGAAGCGAATGCCGCGTTCTTCTACGGTTCGCAGTACGTACTGGGCCTGACTTTGCATAGGGACCATTCTCGCACCTTCCCGCGCATCGCACTTTTGGTCCGCAAAGTACGAAACCCGCCGCTGCGAAGCGGCGGGTTCTGTACGCGATCCTTAGCGTCGAGCGGCCGCCTTCTTCGCCGGAGCTTTCTTGGCGACGACTTTCTTCGCTGGAGTCTTCTTCGCCGCCGCTTTCTTGGCGGGTGCCTTGGTCTTGGCACTCGCCGCGCCGCACACCGTCTCGGTGATCAGTCGCGCCACCACGTACGGATCAATGTTCGCGTTGGGACGACGGTCCTCGATGTAGCCCTTCTTGTCACGAGCGACGTGGCCGGGAATGCGCACCGAGGCGCCACGGTCCGACACCCCGTAGGAGAACTTCGACCAGTGCGCCGTCTCGTGCGCGCCGGTGAGTCGATCCTCGATACCGACGCCGTAGTGGGCGATGTGCTCTTTCACGCGGGTGCCAATGGCTTCGGCCGCGGCGACGACGGCGGCGTAGCCACCGTTGGCGCGCATTTGCTTAGTGGAGAAGTTGGTGTGCGCGCCGGCGCCGTTCCAGTCGCCCTTAATGGGCTTGGCGTCGAAGCTGACGTCGACGCCAAACTCCTCGGCGATGCGCTCGAGCAGCCATCGCGCGAGCCAGAGTTGGTCGCCGATCTCGACCGGGCCGATCACGCCGACCTGGAACTCCCATTGACCCATCATCACCTCGGCGTTCGTGCCTTCGATGCCGATGCCGGCGCGAATGCAGGCCAACGTGTGGGCTTCGACGATGCCACGTCCGGGCATCTTCGTTCCGCCGACTCCGCAGTAGTACGGACCCTGCGGCGCGGGGAAACCTTCTTCGGGCCAGCCGTAGGGTCGTCCGTCTTGGAAGAACGTGTACTCCTGCTCGATGCCGAACTTGGGCTCGAAACTCGCGTACTTTTTCGCCACCGCGGCCGCGGCGGCGCGCTCGTTGGTGACGTGTGGCGTCATGTCGGCGTTCAAGACTTCGCACATCACGAGTACGTCCTTCGGACCTCGTAGTGGGTCAGGAACGGTGAAGACTGGCAACAGCACACAGTCTGAGAAATGGCCGGTCGCCTGATTCGTACTTGACCCGTCGAAGCCCCATACGGGTGGCTTCTGTCCGACGGTGACGATCTTGGTCTTGCTGCGCAACTTGCGGGTTGGCTCGCTTCCGTCAATCCAGATGTATTCGGCCTGATACTTCAAAGTCGCTCCTTACAGACGTCGTGACGCACCGCGTGCGCTCCCATCCAGTCTGGTCCAGCGTCGTCGATTGTCACCCCCAGTTTTGTTAACCGCGTGTGAACGTTGGCCAGAGTTTCGAGGGTCGGGCACCGGTAGGCTCACCTTCGTGCCAGTGATCAGACTCGCAATGGCCCAAATGAATGCGGTCGTGGGCGGATTTGCACAAAACGTTGAAACGCTTGGGCGATTCCGCACTCAGGCGGCCTCGGCGGGCGCCGACCTCGTGCTCACGCCCGAGCTTTCCCTGATGGGCTATCCACCCGAAGACCTGCTTCTGAAAGAGGGCTTCATCGAAGCGTCGCGCGTGGCGTTGATTGAAATGGCGCTCTTGGATAACGTGCCGCCGGTCCTGGTCGGCACGGTCGTGAGTGAAGGCCTGGAAGATATTGCCTTGGCGCCTTCGAGCGACGGACGCGACGTCGCGCGACCGGCCTTTGGCGAACTCG
>Ga0209483_1000094_pt1 | contig 86929 bp, 80 predicted proteins | sample NGEPerA_FD_184508 | JGI IMG/M metagenome (GOLD analysis project Ga0209483, IMG submission 184508) | Arctic peat soil microbial communities from the Barrow Environmental Observatory site, Barrow, Alaska, USA - NGEE PermafrostL2-A... | ecosystem: Environmental > Terrestrial > Soil > Wetlands >... | reverse complement strand
CACGCGGCAGCTTCGCACGCAAGCCGCGGGCCGAAGCGCTCTTCAAGCCGGGTGACCACGTGCGGGCAAAAAACATCAACCCCGTGACGCATACGCGGCTGCCGCGTTACGTGCGCGGTCACGTCGGCGTGGTCGAGCGCATCAATGGCTGCAATGTTTTTCCCGACACCGCCGCGCATGGCCAGGGCGAGAATCCGCAATGGCTTTATACTGTACTGTTCGACGGTCGCGAATTGTGGGGCGCCGACAGTGATCCGACGCTGAAGGTTTCAATCGAAGCCTTTGAACCATATCTGGAGCGCGCATGAGCAGCGAGGCGGCCCAGCGCGTGGCGCGCGAAGTCGCCGGCATCCCGCAGGACGCCGATGGCCCGGTGTTTCGCGAGCCGTGGGAGGCGCAGGCTTTCGCCATGACGTTGTCGCTTTACGATCGTGGCGTGTTCACCTGGCCCGAATGGGCCGCCACGCTCGCGCAAGAAATCAAACGCGCGCAGGCAGCCGGCGATCCCGATACCGGCGAGACTTATTATCTGCATTGGCTGGCGGCGCTGGAAAAACTCGTCGCGCAAAAAGGCGTGGCGAGCGAACAGACCCTGCATCGCTATCGCGATGCCTGGGATCATGCTTGCGACCGCACCCCGCACGGACAACCGATTGCATTGCGGCCCGACGACTTTCACTAACAGGCTGCTGAAAAACTCTTTGCCGTCATTCCGGACGCCGCCTAGCGGCGATCCGGAATCCGGAAATACAAGGAAATTCAATAGAGCTGGTTTTCGGGTTCGCACCTTCGGCGCGCCCCGGAATGACGCCGGATACTTTTTCAGCAGCCTGCTAAACTCCGATCATGCGCTCGCTCACCATGTAGCCGGTAAGCAGCAATACACCGAACACGACGATGACGAGGGCGGCGGCGGTTTCCAATCCGCGCAGCAACAGCATGCCGTTGCCGGGTTTTGCTTTGGCCCATCGTCCCGCCAGGCCGCGCGCGCCGACCGCGAGCGTGGCAATCGCCGAGATGGTGATCGCGGTGCCGATCCCCATGACGAAGGTGGAGGCAACGCCGATCCAGAACAGCCCTTGCGCCAGCGCAAACACCAGAACAATGATGGCGCCCGAGCATGGCCGCAAACCGACGGCGACAATGGCGGCCAGCCCGCGCCGCAGCCAATGTTTGCCGGCGAGTTCGGATGGCTCCGGCGCGTGCGCATGGCCCCAGGCATGCGCTTCGTCGTCGTGATCGCGATGATCGTGGCGATGATGGTCGTGGTCGTGGTGGTGATCGTGATGCGCATGATCGTGCGCATGCGCACTCGGCCGCAGTAAATGCCAGAAGGCCCTGCCCTTCACCCATAGCAGCCGCAAACCGATCAGAATAATCAGCCCATAGCCCACCATTTCGACAACGCGCAAGGTGTCGCCCATGGCCTTCGAGGTCGCGTTCAGCAGCACCGCCGCGATGGCGACGATGACAATCGCCGTGATCGCCTGCAAAATGGCGGCGGCGAAAGAGAGCGCGATGCCGCGCTTCCAGGTTTCGTCATTGGCGACCAGATAAGACGAAATCACCGCCTTGCCGTGGCCGGGACCGGCAGCGTGAAAAACTCCATAGGCAAATGAAATGCCGAGCAGCGTCCAGGCCGCGCTGCCGTCGGCTTTCGAGGCGCGAATCGCTCCCGACAGCATGCGGTAGAAGCCAGCCTGCTCGTGCAGCACCCAGCCGGTGAAGCCGCCGACCTCCGGCGGACCTGAACCGCCGACGCCGAACGGAGCTGCCGTCGCGGCATCGATCGCACCGGCGATGAGAAGCATAATCCCTATGAAAAAGACGCATTGCGTCAATGCGCAATGCCGGGCCAGCCACGTCATGGTCGTCAATCCCCGAAAACGCCGCGCCCCACGCTTAGCTTGAACGAAAATCTTACGGACAATGCACCAGGATCTTGTTGGCAAAGTTGGCGCCCCACGCCATCGTCGTGTTCTTCTCATCCGCCGGAATATTGCTCAGCGCCTTGCCCTCGGCAAAGGTCATCTCACGCGGCAGCGCGATGTCGACCTTGCAGCCGGCCGGAACACTGGACACGTTGACAGGATCTTTCTTGGCAAACGAAAAGTCGACAAAGATGGTCGGATCGTAGATGTCAATCTTCAATTCCTTCGCCTTCACCGGTTTCTCGAACGGCAAGGTGAAGTGCAGCGTCAGCACCTGATCCTTGAAATCGAGATAATAGTCCGGCAGCGGGTCGGTCATCTTTGCTTGTTTGCCATCGGCTGTGGCGTAAGTGAAATAATCATATTCCTTCAGCGATTCCACATTGACCTTGGCGAGCGGCGCCAGTTCCTCGCGCGTGAACTCGCCCTTCACTTTGCTCTCGTATCCCTGCGTCGCGAAGGCCGAGAACATGTCGTCGAAGGCCCAGGCATGGCGCACGCCGGTGATGCTGCCGTCCGGCGCATAGATCAATTCCGAACGCATGGTGACCCAGACATGCGGATGCGCCTGCGCCTGCGCGCTCATTATGAAAAGCACACAGCAGGCAGCGGCCAGCCGGATGAAAGCCTGGATTGTCATACTGGAGACCCAAAGAAGCCGCGACCATTAGCACAATCTGCGGCGGAAGCGAGGCAGCAGCCCGATATCGTTAAATGTCGTTGTCGGCCTTGAGCCGGCAGCGCCCGGCATCATTCAGTTCTATTTGCACGGTGGTGTGACAAATGTCGAACCGGTGCTGCAATTCGCCCGAAAGCCGTTCCAGAAAGGCGTCACCCGGGTGGCCCTCCGGGGTGACGAGATGGCAGGTGAGCGCGGTATCGGTGGTGCTCATGGCCCAGATGTGCAGGTCGTGAACGCCGCGCACTTCGGGCAATTCCTCCAGATAGCGGCGCACCTCGGCCGGGTCGATATCGCGCGGCGCGGCGTTGAGCGTCAGCCGCAGCGAGTCGCGCAGCAGCCGCCAGGTGCCGGCCAGAATAACGGCGGAGATCAAAAGGCTCACCGCCGGGTCGAGCCACTGCCAGCCGGTGAAGATGATGCCGACCGCCGCCACGACAACCGCGACCGAGACGCCGGCATCCGCCAGCATGTGCAGGAAGGCGCCGTGCATGTTGAGGTCGGACTTGCTCCCATGGCTGAGCAGCCAGGCGGAAGCGCCGTTGACGACGACCGCCAGCGCAGCGACGACGATAACCGGCGTGGTGGCGATCGATTGCGGCTCGGAAAAGCGGTGCACAGCCTCCCAGGCGATGAAGCCGGTGGCGACCAGTAGGATCATGCCGTTGAAAAAAGCGGAGAGGATCGAGGCCGCCCGCAGCCGATAGGTGAAGCCCGAGCTTGGCCGCCAGTCGGCAACGGCAAAAGCGCCCCAGGCCATCAGTAGGCCGATGACGTCGCCGAAATTGTGCCCGGCATCGGCCAGCAGCGCCAGCGAGTTCGCCCACAGGCCATAAACAATCTGCGCGGCGACCAGCGCCACATTGAGCGCAATTGCAATGGCGAAGTTCCGGCCGTAGTTGGACGGCTCGTGGCTGAGGCCGTGATGATGGTGAGCATGTCCACCGTGCATGAGGGAAACGTAATACGGTGGAAAGTGAATACTAGAACATTCAAGGCGCGGCGGCCGCTCTCCCTCTCCCCGTTCTTACGGGGAGAGGGAATTACACGCCCGCCGCGCCGCCATCGGCGCGCGGGTCGTGGCCGCCTTCCAGCGTGCGGTCGGGATGGAGAATGACCGCGCCGACATGGCCCATGGTGTCGGAATAGCTTTCGTCGAGCACGGCAACGTCATGGCCAGCCGACATCAGCCGGTCGATCAGGTGGCCGTCGAAGCGGGGCTCCATGCGCAAAGTGGTGTGGCTCGATCCCCAGGTGCGGCCGAGCAACCAGCGCGGCGCGTCGAGCGCCTTTTCCAGCGGCTGGCCAAACGTAATGTGACGCGTGAAGACGGCGGCCTGCGATTGCGGCTGGCCGTCGCCGCCCATTGTTCCGTAGGCCATGACACGGCCATCCTTGAGCACGGCGAGCGCCGGATTGAGCGTGTGGAACGGGCGGCGGCCCGGCGCGAGCGCGTTCAAGGCTTTGGGATCGAGCGAGAAACTGGCGCCGCGATTTTGCATTAATATACCGGTCGCCGGCAGCACGACGCCAGAACCGAACTCCCAATAGATCGACTGGATGTAGGACACGACAAGACCTGACGCATCCGCCGCGCCCATCCAGATGGTGTCGCCACGCGCTTGCGGATCGGGCCAGCGCGCGGCTTTGCGCCTGTCGATCTTTTCGGCTTCGCCGTCAAGGAATTTGGCATCGAGATATTGGGCAAGCCCGCCATCAATGTAATCCGGATCGGTGACGACGCGGTCACGCACGAGAAATGCGCGCTTGGTCGCTTCGACCAGTCCGTGGATGTGTTCGAAACTTTCAGCCTCTGTGACTCGCAGGCGATCGAACAAAGCGAGGATCATCAATGAGGCCAGCCCTTGCGTCGGCGCCGGCGTATTATATAGCGTGCCGGCGCTCACCTTGACGCTGAGCGGCTCGGCGATGCGCGCTTCGTATTTCTCCAGATCGGCGCGCGTGACCGGCGAGCCGATGCGTTCGAGATCGGCGGCGATCTCGCGCCCGACATCGCCGCGATAGAAATCTGCAAGGCCAGCATTGGCGAGATGCTCGAGCGTGGCGGCGAACGCCGTCTGCTTGAGGGTGGCGCCCACTTCCGGCACCTTGCCGTCGAGCAAAAACGCATTCAGAAAGCCGGGCGCGATTTCGAGCTCGGCATATTTTTCTCGTGTCAGCGCCGCCTGGCTGCGCGTGACCTTGTAGCCCTCGCGCGCGTGCTTGATGGCGGCGCTCAATAAAATGTCGAGCGGCAGCCGACTGCGATGGCTGCGCGCCGCGTCATAGGCGAGCATCCAGCCCGCCACCGCGCCCGGCACGGTCAGCGCGGCGAGCGCCCCGCGCGAGGGAATTTCGTGATGTCCGCTCTCGCGATAGAAACGCGGCGTGGCTTTTTCGCCGGCACGCCCCGCGCCCATGATCGCACGCACGCGGCCATTGGGCTCGCGGATCAGCCAGAAGCCGTCGCCGCCGATATGATTCATGTGCGGATAGACGGCGGCGATCGAAGCCGCCATGGCAATCATCGCCTCGATGGCATTGCCACCCTCTTCCAGGATGGCACGGCCGTCTTCGACCGCGGCCGCATGCGGCGCGCAGACGACGCCGCGGCGATGGCCAGCGCTGTGCAGGTTCATCGCGTCACGCGTCGACAGCGGGCGCGAGATCGGCCAGCCCGCGCTTCTTCAACAACGCATCGACCGACGGCATTTTGCCACGGAAGGCTTTATAGGCCTCGCCCGGGTCGCGCAGATTTCCCGCGCTGTAAATGTAATCGCGCAGACGCTTGGCGGTGGCCGGATCGAAGGCGTCGCCGGTTTCCTCGAAAGCTTGGAAGGCGTCGGCGTCGAGCACCTCCGACCACATGTAAGAGTAGTAGCCGGACGCATAGCCGCCGCCGGAGAACAGATGCTGGAAATGCGGCAGCCGGTGCCGCATCACGATTTCCGTTGGCATCTTCAGCGCATCGAGGCGGTCGCGCTCGAATTGCGAGACGTCGAGCTTGGTGTCTTTCGGCAGGCCGTGAATATCGAGATCGACCAGCGCGCAGGCGGTGTATTCGACCGTGGCAAAGCCCTGGTTGAACGTGCGCGTCGCCAAAATCTTGTCGAGCAGCGGTTTCGGCATCGACGCGCCGGTTTTGGCATGGCGCGCATACTCCTGCAAAATCTCCGGCACTTCCAGCCAGTGCTCGTAGAGCTGCGACGGCAGTTCGACGAAATCGCTCGACACGCCGGTGCCGGCGAGTAGCGGATAAGTCACGTTCGACAACAGCCCGTGCAGGCCGTGGCCAAATTCATGGAACAGCGTGCGGGCGTCGTCGAAGGACAGCAGCGCCGCTTCGCCCTTCGCCGGCTTGGAGAAATTGCAGACGTTGAGAATAATCGGGCGGACGTTGCCCGTGAGCTTTTCCTGATCGCGCAGCGACGTCATCCAGGCGCCGGAATGCTTGGAGCCGCGCGCGAAATAATCGCCAATGAACAGGCCAACGTGCTGGCCGGAAGCATCGGTGACATCCCAGGCGCGCGCGTCGGGATGATAAAGCGGCACGCTCACGGACTTGAAGTTGAGCCCGAACAGCCGATGCGCGGTCTCGAAGGCCGCCTCGATCATCTTGTCGAGCTGGAAGTACGGCTTGATCTCCGACTCATCGAGATCGAATTTCTGCTTGCGCAGCTTCTCGGCGTAATAGCGCCAGTCGTGCGGCGCGAGCGCGAAGTTGCCGCCTTCTTGCGCGATCATCTCCTGCAACGCGTCGCGTTCGCGGCCTGCCTTGGCGCGGGCGCGGGTCCAGACTTCGTCAAGCAGGTCGCGCGCGGCCGCAGGCGTCTTGGCCATCTGATCGTCAAGCCGGTAGTCGGCAAATGTCTTGAAACCCAAAAGCCGGGCGCGCTCGCCGCGCAAGGCGACGACTTCGGCGATGATGGCGCGGTTGTCGGCCGCGCCGCCGTTCTCGCCGCGCCTGATCCAGGCGTTGAACACCTTTTCGCGCAGATCGCGACGGGCGGAGAATTGCAGGAAGCCTTCGCAGGACGACCGCGCCAGCGTGATGGCGTATTTGCCGGGGTGGCCGCGTTCTTCCGCGGCAGCTTGGGCCGCCGCGCGCGCGAAGTCGGGGAGACCGGCAAGATCGGCCTCATCCAGAATGAGGGCGTAGGATTTCTCGTCTGCCAGCACATTCTGTCCGAACTGGGTCCCGAGGCTGGCCAGCCGCTCGTTGATCGCCGCCAGCCGGTCTTGCGCTGCCTTCTCAAGCGCGCCGCCAGCGCGGACGAATCGGGTGTGATAGCGGCCGAGCAGCCGCGCCTGCTCGGCATTCAGGCCGAGCGTATCGCGCCGCGCGTAGAGATCGGCGATGCGGGCGTAAAGCTTGCGGTCGAGGTACATAGCGTTCGAGTGGCGCGCCAAGAGCGGCGACATCTCGCGCTCGACCGCCTCGATCGCCTCGCCGGTGTCGGCGCCGGCGAGTACGAAGAAGACATTGGCAACCTTGTCGAGCGCGCGACCGCTTCGCTCAAGCGCCACGATGGTGTTGCCGAAGGTGGGCGCCGTCGCATTCGCGGAAATCGCGTCAAGCTCGGCGCGGTGCGCAACCAGCGCCTGGTCGAAGGCCGGACGGAAGTGCGCAGGCGTGAGCGCGCCGAAAAGCGGCAGGCCGAAGTCGCCGGTCCAGTCTTGCAGCAGCGGGTTCGTCGAAGCGGATGGAGAGCCTGTCATGCCGACCATCTAAGGCTAAAGCGTCGGTCGCGAAAGTGGCTGCGCCGCGCGGAGCGCAGAAATGAAAAATGAAAAGGCCCCGGCGGGGGGTGTGCCGGGGCCTTTCCGGATCGCGGCGGCCTTAAGGCCGTCCCGACCGCTAGGCGGGCTGCCGGTCAGGCAGCTTTAGCGTTGACGCCGCGTTCGGCCAGCGAGGTCAGCTTGGCGTCGGCGGCTTTTTCTTCCTTCAGATTCTGCTCAAGCAGGCTGGCACAATCCTGCCGGCCAAGTTGCTTGGCCCAGGCGATCAGCGTGCCGTAACGGGTCATCTCATAGTGCTCGACCGCCTGGCCGGCGGCGATCAGGGCAGCGTCCAGCACCGCCTTATCGGCCACTTCGCCGGCGATCTCGTCGGTCTCCTCGATGATGCCATCGATGGCCGGGCAAACGACGCCTTCGACTTTGACGCCGTGCAGCTTGAACACCTGTTCAAGGCGCTGCACGTGGCCCTTGGTCTCTTCGAGGTGGCTCTTGAAACCCTGCTTGAGCCCCGAATCTGTCGCCTTCTCGATCATGTCGGGCAGTGCCTTCACGATCTGATTCTCGGCATAGTAAATATCCTTGAGCGTGTGAACGAAGAGGTCGTTCAAGGTCTCAATGTCTTTACTGAACAGGCCCATGAAACTCTCCTGGCGCTTCGCGTGAATGGGGATGCCGGCTCTGCCGGTCGGACAGTCAATGCATGACCGGCGGGCCCGTTCCTGTTCCAAGGCGGCATTTCAGTCACGCCAGCGCCTCCAATTGTTCCGGGGTAACGGCCGAGGGAGCAGGCCGCCTTGTTGGCGGCTTTTACGTTCGCCGGGGCTTGATCGCAGTGCCGGTTTCGTAGAGATTGCAGCCCGTTAGAGGAGCAACGCCATGGCCACCGCCAACCGCCGCATCGTCTGGCTCAACGTCGTCACCGTCGTTTCCGCCGCCGTCCTGATCGGCGCGGAAGTGTTCGGTGCCGCCTTCGCCGGCTCCTGGGCGATCGCCACGTTGTTCGATCTCGGCTCATTCGGCCAGCGCATCCTCGACGCCACCTTCGTCCTGTGCGGCATCGTCGTCATGGCGCAGTTTATTCGCTACGCGCACCGCATCGAGCCCTTCACCGCGCGCGGCTGACGTCTCGACCGGCGATTTCGAAAAAAGTTAAGGAAGTTTTGGGGCGCGGAGAACTAATTCTCTTGCATCGCGCGAAAAATTTGTTATTTGCATGATTGCCCAATTTCGCACGTGCCTGTTGTCGTGTGTCAATCGGTAGGTAGCCGGACAAGAGGCCGGCCAGCCGCCTGAGGTGAGCGAGCTCTTCCCCCGACGGGAAAGTAAGTAGCCTCAAGTCTTCTGATTGGCAGCCGGAGGCGAAACCGGCGCACTCTGCTCTCCGCAGGGGACGCGACTTAAAGCAACGACGGAGCGGGCTTCTTTGGTCTCTGCTGGCCTTCCACCGCCAGCGACGGGTCACCGACGAGGCTTGTCCATCATTGCCGACAGTGCGGCGGGGAACACCCCCTCCAATCCAAGGCAGATTGTAGCGGTTTGAGTGCTTGAGGCACGGCTGCGTCCCCATCGCGCACCCGCCGAGAGCCCGCAAACCGCGAAATCGAACGGCTAAAGCCGTTCCTTGAACTGGGAGTGTGCCCGATGACCGAGCGCATCCGAGAGTTCCTACGCAGCCGTCAGGACGACGGCCCCTGCCTCGTCGTCGACCTCGACGTCGTCAAAGACAACTACACCGCCTTCGCCAAGGCGTTGCCGGACACGCGCGTGTTCTACGCCGTCAAGGCCAACCCGGCGCCGGAGGTGCTGAGCCTGCTCGCCAGCCTTGGCTCCTGCTTCGACACCGCCTCGGTCGCCGAGATCGAAATGGCGTTGGTGGCTGGCGCCACGGCGGACCGCATCTCCTACGGCAACACGATCAAGAAAGAGCGTGACATCGCGCGCGCCTACGCGCTCGGCGTCCGCCTTTACGCGGTCGACTGCCAGGCCGAAGTCGACAAGGTCGCCCGCGCCGCCCCCGGCTCGAAGGTGTTCTGCCGCATCCTGTCGGACTGCGCCGGCGCCGAATGGCCGCTGTCGCGCAAGTTCGGCTGCGAGCCCGGCATGGCCGTGGACGTGCTGGAACATGCTTTAAGGGCGGGCTTGGAGCCGCATGGCGTCTCGTTCCATGTCGGCTCTCAGCAGCGCAACCAGCATGCCTGGGACCGCGCGCTCGCCTCGGCGGCATCGGTGTTCAAGGAATGCGGCGAACGCGGCATGAACCTCGCCATGGTCAACTTGGGCGGCGGTTTCCCGACCAAGTACCTGAAGAACGTGCCGACGGTGAAGACCTACGGCAACGCCATCTTCAAGGCGCTGCGCAAGCACTTCGGCAACCGCATCCCGGAAACGATCATCGAGCCGGGCCGCGGCATGGTCGGCAATGCCGGCGTGATCGAGAGCGAAGTCGTCCTGGTCTCCAAGAAGAGCGAGGAAGACGACGTGCGCTGGGTCTACCTGGACATCGGCAAATTCGGCGGTTTGGCCGAGACGATGGACGAGTCGATCCGCTACCCGATCCGCACGCTGCGGGACGGCGACGCCATGGCGCCTTGCGTGCTCGCCGGTCCGACCTGCGACTCGGCCGACGTGCTGTATGAGAAGCAGCCCTACCCGCTCCCGGTCAGCCTGGAGATCGGGGACCGGGTGCTGATCGAAGGCACCGGCGCCTATACGGCGACCTATTCGGCGGTGGCGTTCAACGGCTTCGCGCCGCTGAAGACCTACCACATCTGACACCAACTCGGTGTCCCGGGCGCGGTGCGGCACGCTTGTGCTGCACCGCAGACCCGGGACCGTAACAACCTTCATCATTCGTTAATGCCCCGGCTCTGCGGCGCATCGCGCATGCGCGTAAACGCGCTAATGCGCGCCGCGTCCGGGCAAGAGGGTTACGACCATGATCCAGATCCGCCACGAACGGCTTGCCGACATCGATGCGCGCGAGGCGCTGCTCGACGCTGCCTTCGGCGAGACCCGCACTCGCAAGAGCTCCGAGCGGCTGCGCGAAGACCGCCTGCCGGCCGAGGGCCTGTCGTTCATCGCGAGCGAAGGAAAGCGCGTCATCGGCACCGCGCGGCTGTGGAACGTGACCCTCGGTCATGAAGGCCAGGCGCTGCTGCTCGGACCGGTCGCGGTGGCGGAAGACTGCCGTTCGCGCGGGCTCGGCGCCGCGCTGGTACGTCGCGCCATCCAGACCGCGCGCAAGCTCGGCTATGGCGCGATCGTGCTGGTCGGCGACCCCGGTTACTACAATCGCTTTGGCTTTACCGTCGAGAAGACCGGCGCGTTGTGGATGCCAGGCCCGTTCGAGCGGCATCGCCTGCTCGGCCGCGAGTTGAAGGCCGGCGCGCTCAATGGCGCGCGCGGCATCATCGCAGCCACCGGACGTCCCGTGCCGACGCCGGACCTCGCCGCCCTGATGGCGCAGGCAAACCGCGCGGGCCGTTCGCGCCCACGCGCCGCGTGAAACCGCCAAAATAGCCGCAAAACCGGCAGAAAATCGTGGACGCCGCGCGCAAATCGCGGCGTTCACCCTTCCGTTCGTCACACTCGGCGGATATCACCCAAAGATTGCTTTTGTGGAGGTTTAAGACATGTCCGATTGGCCCGTTCACGCCGAAATCTCTGGCCCGATTGTGATGATCGGCTTCGGCTCGATCGGCAAAGGCACGCTGCCGCTCATCGAGCGGCATTTCAAATATGACAAGTCGCGCATCACCGTGCTCGACCCCAAGGACGAAGGCCGCAAGGCGCTCTGCGACAAGCATGGCGTGCGCTTCATCCAGCAGGGCCTGACCCGCGACAATTATCGCGCGCTGCTGACGCCGCTGCTGACCGAAGGCGGCGGCCAGGGCTTCTGCGTCAACCTGTCGGTCGATACCGGCTCGGTCGACATCATGGAGCTGTGCGACGAACTGGGTGCGCTCTACATCGACACGGTCAACGAGCCGTGGCTCGGCTTCTATTTCGACAAGTCGAAGGGCGCCGAAGCCCGCTCGAACTACGCGTTGCGCGAGACGACGCTCGCCGCCAAGAAGGCGCGCAAGCCCGGCTCGACCACGGCGGTGTCGTGCTGCGGCGCCAATCCCGGCATGGTCTCCTTCTTCGCCAAGCAGGCGCTGCTCAATGTCGCGGCGGACCTGAAGCTTAACGTCCCCGAGCCGAAGACCAAGGCCGAATGGGCCGACCTGATGCGGCAGGCTGGCGTCAAGGGCATCCACATCGCCGAGCGCGACACGCAACGCTCGAAGACGCCGAAGCCGCCGGAAGTCTTCGTCAACACCTGGTCGGTCGAAGGCTTCCTCTCGGAGGGCATGCAGCCGGCCGAACTCGGCTGGGGCACCCACGAGAAATGGATGCCGGCGAACGCACACACGCACGAGACCGGCTGCGGCGCGGCGATCTACCTGATGCAGCCCGGCGCCAATACGCGCGTGCGCACCTGGTGTCCGACGCGCGGCGCGCAATATGGCTTTCTCGTCACCCACAACGAATCGATTTCGATCTCCGACTATTTCACGGCCTATGACGCATCGGGCGCGGCGATTTACCGTCCGACCTGCCACTATGCCTATCACCCGGCGGACGACGCGGTGCTCTCGCTGCACGAACTGTTCGGCCGTGCCGGCAAGATGCAGGAGAAGCACCACATCCTCGACGAGAACGAGATCGTCGACGGCATCGACGAACTCGGCGTGCTCCTTTACGGCCACGGCAAGAACGCCTACTGGTTCGGCTCGCAGCTCTCCATCGAAGAGACGCGGGAGCTTGCGCCGTACCAAAACGCTACCGGCCTACAGGTGACCTCCGCCGTGCTCGGCGGCATGGTGTGGGCGCTGGAGCACCCGAACGAGGGCATCGTCGAAGCCGACGAGATGGACTTCCATCGCTTGCTGGAAATTCAGTTGCCTTATCTCGGTCCGGTCAAAGGGTACTACACCGAATGGACGCCGCTCGCGGGCCGTCCGGGCCTGTTCCCCGAGGACATCGACACCAGCGATCCCTGGCAGTTCAAGAACGTGCTGGTGCGGTAAGGGATGTCTTCGTAGCCTGGATGGAGCGCAGCGCAATCCGGGATTCAGTGTTCGACAAGGCCCCGGATTTCGCTTCGCTCCATCCGGGCTACAATAAGATTAAAGCGTCAGCACGCCGGCTTTGCCGCTCTCGGTACCCATGGCCAATACCTGCCCTTCAGCGCTCCAGCCGAGCGCGCTGACCGGACTGCCATCGGCCTCGCGCGCCAAGATGAGCGCGCCGTCGTCGAGCCGCACCAGCAGCACCGTTCCGTCGGCAAATCCGGCCGCCGCGACCGGCTGACGCGGATGACAGGCGACCACCGAGCAGCGTGCCGGCGAACGCGCCAGCAGCGTCGGTTGCCGTCCCATCGGGCCGTCCTTGCCGTCGAACGGCCACAGGATCAATTGCTCGGAGCCGGAGGTGGCGAGGAAGGAGCCGTCATGCATCCACGACAGCGAGCGCACGCGCGCGGAATATCCCGACATGCGCATATGCTTGGCATCGACGATGCGCCAGCCGTGCAGTGTCGATTCCTGCATCGTCGTAACGAGGAATTTTCCGTCCGGCGAAACCGTCACGCCAAGGTGCGAACCCTTCCACTCCAGCGTTTCCGGCTTGGCGCCTCCGGCGTTGGGAAACCAAAGCGTCGCGCCGTTGTAGTGCGCGATCGCGAGACGGAAGCCTTTCGGAAAGAATGCCAGACCGGCGACGGTCGAGGGCAGATCGAGCTGGCGCATTTCGCCCTTGCCGGTTTTCACCTGCGCGGTCTTGCCGGCCGACCAGGCGAGCGCGCCGTCGGGGCCGAGCGCGAGTTGGTCGATCCAGCGCTTCTTGTCGTCGGTGGCAATCGTTTCGCTTTCACCGTCGCGATCGGTCGCGACCAGCCTGCCGTCATCGCCGCCGGTGACGATGCGCTCGCTATCCGCCGCGGTCGTCAGGATCGCGCCGCCATGAATATCGACGCGTCGCGCGCCTTCCACCGGCGCAAACAGCAGCGCCTCCTCGCCGAGCACAAAGACCGGCGTCTGCTTGAAGAAATGCACGCCAACGATTGTACCATCCGCGTCAACGAGGCGGGCGCGGTCGGCAAGCGATGGCAATGGCGCGGTGGGGTCGATCATATTTTTCATCCGCCCTCATCCTGAGGAGGCGCGAGCGCCGTCTCGAAGGATGGGGCGGCCTCGTGGTTCGAGACGCCCGCCATAGCGCGTCGAAGGCGCGCGTAAACGCGCTGATGGCGGGCTCCTCACCATGAGGCCGATTGAGTTCAGTGGTTAGGCAATGCAGCCCTCAAAACCCTTGCGAATTTTGTCCATCGGCAAATGACGTCCGATAAAGACGAGGCGGCTCACCCGCTTCTCACCCTCTTTCCATTTACGCTGGTGATCGCCGTCGAGGATCATATGCACGCCCTGAAACACAAAGCGCTCGGGGTCGTCCTTGAAATTGAGAATGCCCTTGCAACGCAGGATGTCCTTGCCATCGACCGCTACAAGATCCTGCATCCAGGGGAAAAACTTGTCCGGGTCTAGCGGCTTATCCGTGTTGAGCGACACCGATTGCATGTCTTCGTCGTGATAGTGCTTGAGGCCGCCCCCATGATGATGATTATGGGCGCCGTGATCGCCATGGCTATGATCGTGATGATGGTCGTGGTCATGATCGTCACCCGCGGTTAAAAATTCCGGTTCGATGTCGAGAATGCGGTCGAGGTCGAAGGCGTTGCGGCCGAGCACCTCGGCGATGTCGATCTTGGAACGTTCGGTGCGGTGCAGCCGGGCGTAAGGATTGATGGCGCGGATGCGCGCTTCGACCTCCGCCAGTTCGCCGGGCGTCACCAGATCGGTCTTGTTGAGTAGGATCACGTCGGCGAAGGCGATCTGGTTTTTCGCCTCGGGCGCGTCCTTGAGCCGGTCCTTCAGCCATTTGGCGTCAGCAACGGTCACCACCGCGTCGAGCTTGGTCTTGGCGCCGACATTCTCGTCCATGAAGAAGGTCTGCGCCACCGGCGCCGGGTCGGCGAGACCGGTGGTCTCGACGATGATGGCGTCGAACTTGCCCTTGCGCCGCATCAGCCCGTCGATGATGCGCACCAGATCGCCGCGCACGGTGCAGCAGATGCAGCCATTGTTCATCTCGAACACTTCTTCGTCGGCGTTTACCACCAGATCGTTATCGATGCCGATCTCGCCGAATTCGTTGACGATGACGGCGTATTTCTTGCCATGCGGTTCCGACAGAATGCGGTTCAAAAGCGTCGTCTTGCCGGCGCCGAGATAGCCGGTAAGCACGGTAACGGGGATTTTGCCGGCCTGCGGAACGGCGGAATTGGTGTCTTTCATCGGGACGGGCTCCTTGCCGAGACATATAGGGGGTCGAGGCCGAGGGCGCAAAACCTCGAAAACAAGGCAGCCCGAGCGATAATGAAGTTAAATCCCCTACCGGCGCAACTTTCAGTTGCTCTGCACGTTGTCGAACGAAGCGTTATGCACTCAGCCCCAAAGGGGGACACCCAATCAACCATGCAGAAAGCTTTTTAGCAGACGCCAGAAAATCTTTTGGCCTCGCCGCCAAAGCGACCGGGCTGAAGGAAACCGAGCGCTACGCGGCCATGGGGCGCGATTATCTCCAACTTGCGCACCACGCCGCCAAAATAAACGACGACTCGCCGCCTCCGAGCGTCTTGAAACCGTCCTGATCGGGGACCAAACCGTCCTGATCGGGGACCGTTGTGCCGCGCCGCAAATACGAGGCCGCCTTTCGGGGCGGCCTTCTCCGTTGTGCTATCGATGATGACGTGGATACCGGTGCTCAGCGCGGCTATCCTGCGCCTGCATCGCCACGGCCAGGAGCTTTCATGGGTCTGATCAAGCAAATAATGTCACCGATACGCGGAATCGTACGGTTTCCGCTGTTTCAGCTGGCCATCGTGGTGGCGCTGATTTTGTTTCTGCAAGCCGCCGATCCGGCTTCGGCGCTGGGCCGCGTTTTCACCGGGCTGGACAGACTTGTCACCGCGACGGTGGAATTGTTCGCAAATCTGTTCGATCTGCGCTCCTTCACCAGATCGTGGCTGACGTCGGGTTTCTGGATCGGCTATGTCTATCTCGCCTGTCTGCTGATCCTGTTTCTGGCGCGGCTCGCCTTCGTCCGCATCGTCGATCTGGCCGGACGGCACAATGCATTCTGGCTGCGCAACGCCATTGCGCGCGAGCGCGGCATAGCCGCCTACCGCGCCTGGGTGCCGTTCGAGAGAATCCGGCCGCCGCACATTCCGCAGCCACAATGGGAAGAGACCTTTGCGTGGCCGGCCGATAACAAGCCGCCTTATCCACCGCTCGTTCAACGCCTGCTGGTCGGCATCGCGATCAACGTTGCGGTGATCGCGGCCATTCTCGTGGCACTGCAATATCTGACGCCGTTTCCGGTTCTGACCTGGCTTGGCAGACTGGCGAAGATGGTGTTCGGGTGAGCGCGCGCTAGCGCGTTTTCGAGCGAAGTGGGCACCGGTTCGCGTGAAGAAAACGCGATAAAATAAAAGCTAGAGCCCCAGCTTTGATTCCATCAAAGCTGGGGCTCTAGACCACGACCACCGTGGTGCCGACCGGCACGCGGTTGTAGAGGTCGATGATGTCCTGATTGAACAGCCGGATGCAGCCGGACGAGACAGCGGTGCCGATGGTCTCCGGCTCGGTGGTGCCGTGCAGACGGAAATAAGTGTCGTGGCCGTCGCGGTAAAGATAAAGCGCGCGTGGCCCGAGCGGATTGTCGGGACCGCCGTTGAGGCCGCCGGCATAAGGCCGGTAGCGCGGCATCTCGGCCATCATGGTGGCCGTCGGGGTCCAGTGCGGCCATTTTTCCTTGCGGCCGATGACCGCGGTGCCCCGGAAATTAATGCCGGGCTCGCGGCCGACGCCGACACCGTAGCGGAGGGCGCGGCCGCCGCCCTCGACCAGATAGAGCCGGCGCAATTCGACATTGACCACGATGGTGCCCGGCTTTTCGGCACCGCTCCACGCAACTTCCTGCCGAAACAGGCTCGGATCCACGCCGCTGGTGTTGACCGCCGGAACAATGAAGCCGCCGTCGCTCATGCCGCCGTAATCGGTGGTCGTACAGGCGGCGGCGAACAGCGGTAGCCCGAGCGCGAAAGCGCGCCGGGTCAGGCCGCGAATGGCGGATGAAGAAATGTTTTCAGTCTTAGACATAATTCTCTTGGCCGGTTCTTGGTTATGCGACTGGTTAAGTCTCACAGCTTGCGAAGGCTTGCGCCGTCATGCAACCGAGTCGTTGAAGGAACCCACACCCGAATGCCTTTGCGCCGGCGGCAATAAGGGAACAAAGTTAATATTCCGGCGCATTATTTTACCAGCCCGATTAACTGCCGAAACAGGCGCGTCTCCCGCATGGTACAAGACAAAGACGACAAACCACTGCCCGGCGTCGGCGTCTATTGGATCGAGGAAGCCGACTTCGCCGCCGTGCGCGGCCTGTTCGAGGATGGCGCTGCCATGCCGCCGGACTGGGCCGACTGGCACAAGATGGCGGTGGAGATGGAGACCGGGCTCAAGGCCTATGGTCATCCGGTAATGCGGGTGCGCATCGACCCGAAGACGTTTCCGCAATGGTGCGCGGCGCATGGCACGACGCCCGGCCGGCGGGGCCGCAAACTATTCATCGCCGAAGCGGTAGCCGAACGATATGGCGATCAAAGCTGAGCGGTCAGCGCCGCCTCAGTTCGTAGCGGCCTTCGGCGGCGTTGTGCGCCAGATCGCAGCCGCAACTTTGCGCGAATCGCCCCAAAGCCGTGCGCGTGCCGGCATCCGGCTCGCCGGGCGGAAAGATCTCGCCGAACTGGGCGTAGCTGAGATCGAAAATATGCCCGCGCGGCATTTCGAGCAGATAGCTGCGTAAAACATCGGTCGTCAGCACCTCCGGGCTCCCTTTCCATGCCGAAACCGGCGCAAAATCGCGCTTTTGACGGCGAAATACCCATCGACAGGCTTAAAATACGGCCAAAGACTGCAAAAGACGGCAAAGAGTTTAGCCCGGATTTTTCAGAAAAATTCATAAATCTTGCCTAGGCTCGATTTTACCGGCCATTTGCCACTCCGGACGGCGCGTCAGTAATCGGCGGACCGGCAACCGGATCGAATGCGAGATAGTCAATGTCCGTATCGAGCGCCGAAACCTTTGTCGCCAATGCCAAGCAGCAGGTCTCGCAACGCGACATCAATAATAGTTTGGTCAAGGCCATTTCCGAACTGACCAAGGAAGTAAAGCGGCTGGAAGACGAAGTCCGCCGCGTGCGCCGCGACGTGCAGGTTTCGCGCCGTTTCTAGCGCGCTCTTCAAGCTTCAACGCACATTGGCAAAGCGCGGCAGCAGCGCTTTCGCGTTTTCGCTTTTCACCTTATCGCGCAACGGCCCGGCAAAGCCGTCGAAGGCGCCGACCGCGGCGATTGAATCGCGCATCACCTTCTCGACGTTGCGCGCCGACGGGTAATCCGTGCCAAACAGAATGCGCGACGGGTCAGCCACCTCCATGAGGGCGCGGAACGACAGCGGCGCGGCCGACTGGGCGACATCATAATAAAGCCGGTTGAGCGTAGCTGCGACGCCAGCCGGAATATTCTCGCGCGCCTTTGGGTCGTCGTCGAGCCCGCTCAGGCGAAACAGCAGAAACGGCGTGACGCCGCCCATGTGCGGCATGATCCATTTGATATTGGGAAATTTCGCCAGCATGCCGGTGTAGAGCATGTTGGCGATGGCGCGCGTGGTGTCGAAGGTGAGTTCGGTATAGCCGGCCGGGCACAGAGTGCGCGGCATGTCCTTCACCGGCGGACGCTGCGGATGCACGAAGACCACCGCCTTACGGCGGTCGAGTTCGGCATAAAGCTCATCCTCCTCACGGTCGCCGAGATAACGCGGCCCGGTGTGGGTTTGGAGATTGATGCCGTCGAGCTTGAGTGTGTCGAGCGCATATTCGACGTCGCGGCAGGCGGCCTCGACATCCGGCAGCGCCACGAAAGCCATGGCGCCAAATTTACCCGGATGATCGGCGACATATCCCGCCATGGCGTCATTGCATTGCCGCACCAGCGTCCGCGTGAAGCCGATGTCGCCGAAATAGGCGCCGGGCGATGCGATCGACAGCAGCGCGGCATCGATGCCCATCTCGTCCATCAATTCGAGCTGACGCGCGATGCTCCAGGCCGGCCACGGGTTTTCGCCGCTGCCGAGAATGCCGACCTTGGCGAGTTCGGACTTGTAGATGTCGGGAATGACGTGCTGGTGGACATCGATCAGGGGCATGGCGCGAGTCCGGCTAAGAGGGCGGCCGGCATCCTATGGGGCCGGACCCGAATGTGCCACAACCCCCAGCAGGCGGCGGAGCGGAAGTAACGATGAGCGTGTTGTTCGAAGAGCTGGATTATCGCGAGACGCCAATCGGCGGGCTGAGCCTGCGGCGGCGGCGTGAGTTGAAGCTCGGCGTCGACGTGTTCGAGATCAAGCTCGGCGAAGAATTCTTGATGTCGAGCCTTTTCACGGCCTCGGAAATCGCGCTGGCGCGTCTGGGACTGGCCGGCCTTACCGGCGCTTCTCTCGATGTGGTCGTGGGCGGATTGGGGCTTGGCTACACCGCACAGGCGGTTCTAGAGAACAAGAACGTAGCCTCGCTCCTTGTCGTCGATTTTTTGCAAGCAGTGATCGATTGGCACCGCCAGAGCCTAGTGCCGCTTGGCGCCGAACTGAGCGCCGATCCGCGCTGCCACTTTTTACAGGGCGATTTCTTCACGCTAGCCGCTTCCGAGGCCGGCTTCGATGCGGGACGCCAATTTGACGCCGTACTGGTCGATATCGATCATTCGCCAGACGCGCTGCTCGACGCCGGCAATGCCGCTTTCTACGGCGAAGCCGGGCTGAGATGGCTGAGCCGGCATCTCAAGCCCGGCGGCGTTTTCGGCTTATGGTCGAACGAGGTTCCCGATGACGCTTTCACCGCGCGGATGGCGCTGGTCTTTGCCGACGCGCGCGCCGAGAAAGTGACCTTTCACAATCCGTTGCAAGACAAGCCTTTTACCCAGACGGTCTATCTCGGCAATCGGCGGCCCTGACGGATGGCGCAACCCCGCTTGGCTGGGCACAGCGCCGGGGTCTATGCTCGCGGCAAAGCGCAGGGTGGGAATGCCATGACGGCGGCGAACGGCTCGAAGAATTACTCAACCGATTTCAAGTCGGTGAAGGACGAAGTCTCACCGGAAGAATGGCAGGCGCGGCTCAAACTCGCCGCCTGCTACCGGCTGGTCGACAAATACGGCATGACCGATCTGATCTATAACCACATCACCTCGCGCATTCCCGGCACCGACCATCTGCTGATCAATCTCTACGGTCTTCTCTACAAGGAAATCACCGCCTCGAGCCTGGTCAAGATCACGGTCGAGGGCGATATTCTGTCGAAGCCCGACACCGATTATGACATCAACAAATCCGGCTATGTTATCCACGGCGCCATTCATAAGGCCCGTCCCGACGTGCAATGCGTCATCCACACGCATACCCGCGCCGGCGTCGCGGTGTCGGCGATGAAGTGCGGACTGCTGCCGATGTCGCAGACCTCGATCCGTTTCGTCGGCCATATCGGCTATCACGGCTATGAAGGGCCGGCGATCGATCTCGACGAGCGCGAGCAGATCGTCAAAGATTTAGGCCCACATGACGCCCTCATCATGAACAATCACGGGCTGCTCACCTGCGGCGCGACCGTGCAGCAGGCCTTCAACACCATGTATCAACTGGAGTTGTCCTGCCGCTCGCAGGTCGACGCCATGGCGGCGCGCACTGAACTCGTGATGCCGGGCGAGAATGTGCTCGCGCACACCGCGCATCTGTATCAGCCGGGCGCGCGGCGGCCCTATGGCGTCCTGGAATGGCCGGCGATGCTGCGATTGCTCGAAGCCGAGCAGAAGAACACCGACTACCCGTCATACTGGCACTGAAACGACGACAGCCATAAGAAACTTAAATTCAAATTCACTTGTGACGAAATTACTTGGGGAGAGAGCGCCTATGTTGAACCCGATCTCGCGCGTGGCTTTGGCCGCCGCATTACTATTTTCGCTGGCGGCGTCCGCCGCCGACAATTATCCCAACCATCAAATCCGCATGATCGTGCCGTTCCCGCCAGGCGGCAGCAATGACGTCGTCGGCCGCCTGCTCGCCAAGCAGATGAGCGACGAATTCAAACAGCAAGTCTATGTCGACAACCGCGGCGGCGCCGGCGGCACCATCGGCACCGAAGCTTGCGCCGTTTCGACGCCGGACGGTTACACTATCTGCATCATCTCGATCGCGCACGCCGTCAATCCGTGGCTGCACAAACTCAATTACGATCCGGTCAAATCCTTCATTCCGGTTTCAATTCTCGCCACCGGCCCGAACGTGCTGGTGGTCAATCCGGAAGCGCCGTTCAAGACCGTGAAGGAAATGGTGGCGGCGGCGAAGGCCGCGCCGGGGCAATTCAACTATGCCAGCGCCGGCGTCGGCAGCTTCCAGCATCTTGGCGGCGAGTTGTTCAACCTGATGGCCGGTGTCAACATCGTGCACGTCCCGTATAAAGGCGGCGGACCGGCGATGCAGGACGTGGTGGCCGGTCACGTGAAGATCATGTTCTCGTCGCTGATCCAGACCATGCCGCTGATCAAGTCCGGGCAGTTGCGCCCGCTCGGCACCGGCGGCGACAAACGCAGCCCGGTATTGCCCGACGTCCCGACCATCGCGGAAGCGGGCGTGCCCGGCTACGTCGCCGACAACTGGTGGGGCATTGTCGTGCCAGCCGGTACGCCGCAGCCGATTGTCGACAAGATTTACGCGGCGACGCAAGCCGCGCTGAAAGCGCCGGCGGTAAAAGCGCAGTTCGACCGCGAAGGCGCGACCATCCTCACGATGGGTTCGGCCGAATTCGGCAATTACATCAAAACCGAAATCGCCAAGTGGGAACGCGTGGTCAAGGAAGGCAATTTCAAGACCCACTGACGCGGCTTGATCGAAATCGATGAATAGCGGTGCTTCGGCGCCGCTATTTTTTTGCCAGCCCGGCCCGCTGGACGATTTCTTTCCAGACCGGCAGTTCGCGCACCATACGCGCGTTGAGATCGGCCGGGCCTTCAAATTTTACCAGAAAGCCGGCTTTCAGCATTTTCTCTTTAATTTCCGGTTTGGCGAGAATAGCGCGCGTCTCATCCGCCAAACGTTTAATCACCGGTTCAGGCGTGCCTGCGGGCGCCAAAAACATCTGCGAGGTTTCGACCACCGCGTTGGGAACGCCGGCTTCCGCCATCGTCGGCACGTCCGGCAGATCGACCCAATGTTCGCTGCCGGTCTGCGCCAGCGCCTTCAAGGTACCGGAACGAATATGACCAATCAGACCGGCGATGCTGACCGACGCAATATCGGTCGTACCGGCAAGCGCGGCCTGCAGCGCCGGATTTGCGCCCTGGAACGGCACGTGAGTCATGTCGATCCCGGCGCGGATCTTCAAAAGCTCCACCGCGAGATGCGATACGCTGCCAACGCCAGGCGAAGCGTAAGTGATCTTGCCTGGGTCTTTCTTCGCCTTGGCAATAAGATCCGCGATGCTGGCGATGCCGGAAGCCGGGCGCGTGATGATGGCGTTTGGCGCAGCGCCCAGATAGGCAATCGGGGCAAAATCCTTCAGCGGGTCGTAGCCGACCTTTTGGACGCTCGGATTGATCAGTACCACACCGGTGACTACGACCAGCGTGTAGCCATCGGGTTTTGCGCGCGCGCCGTAGGCTAATCCGATGTTGCCAACCGCGCCGGCACGATTTTCGACAATAACGGTCTGGCCAAGCTTCGGAGAGAGTTCCGCCGCCAGCAACCGCCCCAGCAGGTCATTAGGACCGCCAGGCGGGAACGGAACGACCAATGTGATCTGCCGCTCCGGCCACTCCGCATGCGCCGGGCCGGCGAGCATCAAGCCGCTCAAAAATAACGCCGCGATCATTAACCGCGACGCAGAAATTAGGGATCGCCAATAGCCGATGCGCACGCGTTTCTCTCCGGGAAATTGAACAGCCGTCTTGAGGGTACGTTCTGCGGCTTGCCATGCATGCTTAAAGAACTTTGGTGTCGCCGTCAGCCCTCACCCGTCGTGCGACCGCACTTTTTGATCCGGCCACTTGCCAGATGAAATGTTATAATGTTACATTATGCTAAATTGCGGTCCATTTCGTACGGCCCGCTGTGAGACGATGGCATGACCTCATTGAGGAATTTCGGCGCGATCGGACTAGCTTTGGTCGCCGCTTTTGCTGTCCCCGGGACGAGGGCCGCCGAGCCCGGCAAAATCGCCGTGGTGGCGGCGGAGAACTTCTACAGCGACATCGCCGCCCAGATCGGCGGCGACCGCGTCAGCGTCGTCAGCATCCTCAGCAATCCCGATCAGGACCCGCATCTATTCGAGACCGCGCCCAGCGTGGTGCGGCAGATCGCCGATGCGCGCATCGTAATCGTCAACGGCGCCAATTACGACCCTTGGATGGACAAGTTGATACAGGCTGCGCCGCGGACAGCACGCACGGTCATAAACGCCGCCCAACTGGTCGGCGCAAAGGCCGGCGGCAATCCGCATTTGTGGTACGCGCCCGCAACCATGCCGGCGGTCGCCAAGGCGATTGCGGCGACGCTCACGCAAGCCGACAGCGCGCATGCAGCGCAATACAACGCGCGACTGGAAACTGTGCTCAAGCAACTCGACCTGATCGCGCAGCGCGTGGCGCAGATACGCGCCAAGCATGGGGGCAAGGCCGTAACCGCCACCGAGCCGGTGTTCGGGCTGATGGCATCCGCGCTCGGGCTGACCATGCGCAATGAACGCTTTCAACTGGCGATGATGAACGACACCGAACCGAGCGCGCGCGATGTCGCCGCCTTCGAGGACTCCCTCAAGAATCAAAAAGTGAAGGCGCTGATCTACAATAAGCAGGTGTCGGAGAAGCTCACGCTGCGTCTTCTGGACATCGCCAAAAAGGCAAAGGTGCCGGTGGTCGGCGTCACCGAAACGATGCCGGCGAATGTTTCGTTCGCGGACTGGATGCTGGGCGAGATAGACGCGCTCGACAAGGTGCTCAACGGGGAGAATTCGTGAACTCCGTCGTCGAACTCGACCAAGCCACCCTGCGTATTGGCGGGCGAGACGTCCTCAAGGACGTGAGTTTCGCCATCGAGCCCGGCGAGTTCATCGGCGTGCTCGGCCCCAACGGTGCCGGCAAGACCACGCTGATGCGCGCCATCCTCGGCCTTTGCCCGCCGACCGCCGGGCGTATCAGCGTATTCGGCCGCGCTCCCGAACGCGGCGACGGCAAGATCGGCTACCTCCCCCAATTGCGCACCGTCATCCCGGACCTGCGCGTGCGCGGGCTCGATTACATCGCAAGCTCGCTGCATGGCGAGCGCTGGGGGCTGCCTTCTTTGTCCGGCGATGACCGCATGGCAATCGAAGAAACGCTCGACGCCGTCGGCGCCCGCGATCTTGCCACCCGCGCGCTCTCCGACATGTCGGGCGGCGAGCGGCAACGGCTGCTGCTGGCGCAGGCTCTGATGGGCGAGCCGAAACTTTTGTTGCTCGACGAGCCGCTAATCAGCCTCGACGCTCGTCATCAAGAAGTCGTCATCGACGCCATTAAGCAAGTTTGCCGCGCGCGCAAGATCACGGTGTTGTTCTCCGCGCACGAGCTCAATCAATTGCTCTCGGCCATCGACCGGGTGCTTTATCTTGGCAATGGCCGGGCCGTGCTCGGTACCGTCGACGAAATAGTGACGGCGCCGGTATTGTCGCGGCTCTACGACACCGAGATCGAGGTGCTGCGCGCGGGCGGGCACATTTTCGTGTTGTCGCGCGGCCGCGACGTCGAGCGCGACGCGCATATGCATGACCACGGGCATGGTCATGGCCACGCGCACGAACAAGGACATCGCCACTGACATGTTCCAATACGAATTCATCATCAATGCATTCGCCGCCGCCGGCATCGTCGCCGTGGTGTCGGGATTGGTCGGCTATTTTTTGGTAATGCGCGGACAGACTTTCGCCGGCCACGCGCTTTCGCATATCGGTTTTGCCGGAGCGACCGGCGCAGGACTCATTGGCTTAGCGCCGCTCTGGGGCCTGGTCAGCTTCACGCTGGCCGCCGGCATTGTCATGGGACTGCTGAGCGAGCGCATTTCGAACCGCGACGTCGCCATCGGCGTTGTGCTGGCGCTGTCGCTCGGCTTCGGGCTGTTGTTCCTGCACTACTACACGTCGTTCGCGACGCAGGCCGCCGCGCTGCTATTCGGCAATGTGCTGGCGGTCGATCGCACCATGATCGCGATCCTTGCCGTTCTCGCCCTTCTCACCATTGCCGCGCTCGCCGCGATCATGCGGCCGCTGATATTCGCAAGTTTGCAGCCGGAACTGGCAGAAGCCAAAGGCGTTCCGATGCGCTTCATCGCCACCGCCTTTCTCGCCATCGTGGCGCTGGCGGTCTCCGCCTGCGCGCAGATCGTCGGCGTGCTGATGGTGTTCACGCTGATGGTCGGTCCGGCCGCCGCGGCGCAACGTCTCACCAAGGGCCTTTGGAGCGGGCTTATATTGTCGGCGATTCTGTCGCTAGCTGAGGCCTGGTTCGGGATCGCCACCGCGTACCAAACCGACTGGCCCGTCAGCTTCTGCATCGCCTTACTGAGCGCGCTTGCCTATTTCGCCAGTTTTGGGGCGCCTCGGATGCGCGTGGCCCACTGATTTTGCGAGACCGGTGACGCTGACGACCTGTCCGTGATACTTTCTTGTCCCGGGTCTGCGGTGCATCCCTTCGCAAGTGCTCCGTGCTGCACCGCATCCGAGGAAAAAGAAAGTATCATGTCCGAGCCCGGTAAACGCGCGATCTGCGTCGGTGAGGCGACCGTCGAATTGGCGCGCGGCGGCGACGGCCGCTTTGCGCTGGCGAGTTCGGGCGATACCTTCAACACTGCGATCTATCTGGCGCGTGCCGGCGCGCCGGTCGCCTTCGCCAGCGCGCTCGGCGACGATCCATATTCCGACGCCATTGTGTCGCTCGCCGCCGCCGAAGGCATCGCCACCGATCTGATCGTGCGCGTGAAGGGCGGCCTACCCGCGCTGACGCTGATCGACACAGACCGCCAAGGCAAGCGCCGCGCCCATGCCTGGCGCGAGGCCGCGCCGGCGCGCGAATTGTTCGAATTGCCGACCTGGAGCCGCAGCGCAGAAGCACTGACTTCGGCGCGTTTGATTTATTTTTCCGGCATCACGCTATCGCTTTATTCCAACATCGGAGTCGGGCGCTTTCTGGCGGCCGTCGAACTGGCGCGCGCGGCCGGCCCCACGGTCGCCTTCGACGGCAATTTCCGTCCGCATGGCTGGAACGGCGATCTCACGCGCGCACGTACCGTGTTCGCCGAGGCGCTCAAGCGCGTCGACATCGCCCTGCCTGCCTATGACGACGGGGCAGTGTTATGGGGCGATCCGTCGCCGGAAGCGACCGTCGAGCGGCTGCAAGCCTTCGGCGTAGCTGAGATCGTTGTGAAGAACGGGCCGAATGGCGCGTTGGTTGCTGTGTCCGGCGCGCGCGATATGATTCCGGTCCCGGAAGTGGTAGCGCCCGTCGATGCAACGGCGGCCGGTGACGGCTTCAATGCCGGGTATCTGGCGGCGCGGCTATCGGGCGCAAACGCTGCCGACGCGGCGGTGATCGCGCACAAGCTCGCGGGCCAGGTTATCCGGCACCGGGGCGCGATCCTGCCGCGCGCCGGCGCCGCGGTTCACTAAAGAATCAGGCGATCACTTCGTGGTCGATATCGCTCGCGGCCGAGACGATCTGATCGGGCGCAAGCTCGAATGTATCGCTCTCGTCGAAAGACATGCCGACGGCCGGCGCCAGCTTTGCGATTGCTTCCGCCCGCGGCACCTCGACCGGCCGTTCCAGCCGGCGCGCGACGCCTTCGAAAATAGCGCTTTCCCCAATGCTCAACGATTTATTGTGCACCTCGCCTTCGACCACGGCGGTGCCTTGCAACTTAACGCTGTCGCCATAGAGCGTGCCCTTGAAAAAGCCGTTGATGACGGCCTCACGCACCCTGATCTGGCCTTCGACGCGCCCGCCCTCGGCGATCGCCAGTTGCGCGGCGTGGATATCGCCTTTGACGCGGCCGAAAACATGGACCGAGCCGGCGGAGACGATATTGCCGGTGATCAGCATGCCGGGGCCGAACGTCGTCACAACGCCGGCGTCCTGCGCAGCGGCAAGGCGCGCAGGGTCTTCGGACTTTGAATTGGGTTGCGAAAGATAAGCCACCGCCATTCTCCTCGGTAAACGGTTGAATGCATGAGTCGGGCCGGACGCCGCCGGCTGACACAGATTATCGATCGCGACATTTGCACCGCTTTCTGAAATGCACCAGAGATTGATACAATTAGCGCTAACGGCGCGCCGCCGTTAACCACAGAACCATCCGGCGACCGCCGGCGGATCGGTAGCCATTAAGGTTTACTTATGCCCTCAATTGAATAAACCTTTGCGCCGGCTCCCTACATCGGGCGAGCGCAAGCGTTAACCGGGGGACGGCGGGGGCGACATGAAGGGCAAAGTCAGGCCGGTTTCGCTGCCGCGCAAGCTAGTCATCGACCTCATGCGCGCGTCGGTCCCGCTGGTCGTGGTCGAGCGCGACATGAAACTGGAGCGGCTGGTGAAAGCGCGCACCCAACTGGCCCAGCGGCCGAGCTGGATGTCGATCGTCGCCAAGGCTTATTGCCTGGTCGCGCGCGAGGAACCGTGGCTGCGCACTTTTTATCTCACTTGGCCGTGGCCGCATTTTTACGAATTGCCGCGCAGTGTGGCGATGGCGGCGATCATCCGCGACTCCTTCGACAAGGAAGTGCCGGTATTGTTGAAGCTCGGCGCCGCCGACGAATTGCCACTCGCCACGCTCGACGTCGCGCTGACTCTTGGCAAGAATGCGCCGATCGACGACGTTCCGACAATCAAGCGGATTTTGCGCATTACACGGCTACCGCGGCCGCTGCGCCGGCTGATCTGGAATTTCGGACTTAACATAGGCCGCCAACGCGCCAATTATTTAGGCACCATCACCTTCACGTCGATCGCCAATCTCGGCGCGGAAACCGTCGTCGCGAATTCGCCAGGACCGTGCCTGCTCAGCTATGGGCTGGTGCGCGCCGACTACGGCATGAAACTTTTGTTTCATTGGGACCATCGCATCTTCGACGGCATCCTGGTCGCACGCGCGCTGCGTCGACTCGAGGAAGTGATGAACAACGAGATCGCCGATGAATTGCTGTCTGCCGGTTGAAGTAGCGCCGCCCACCCTCGTCCAATGCGTTGCAATCGATGCGCTCGGCGTCATAATACGGCTTCGCAAAAATTAAACGACGGCTTGGGGAAGCGGAATGACTATCGAAGCGGATGTCGTCGTCGCCGGCGCCGGCCATAACAGCCTCATCACCGCCGCTTATCTTGCAATGTCGGGGCGCAGCGTCGTCATTGTCGATGCGCGGCCAATCCCCGGCGGCGGCGCCACCACCGAGGAAGTGCTGCTGCCGGGTTATTTCGTCGACACCTGTTCGACCGGGCACACGCTGCTGACCGACAATCCGCTGATGACCGACGACGAACTTGGCCTGATCGGAAAATTCGGCTTGAGTTATGTCGATCCCGATCCGGTCGCGCATGTCGTCTTTCCGGACGGCGAGCACTTCACCATGTGGCTCGACGTCGAGCGCACCGTCGCGGAGTTTGCGCGTTTTTCGAAAGAAGACGCGGCGTCTTACCGGCGCGTGCTGACCGAGTGGGACAGCGTCAAGGATGCCTTCCGGCAGTCGACATTCAATCCGGTCGGCACGGGGCCGACGGTCGACGAGCGCTTACGCAAATTGCCGAATGGAAACGTCTGGCTGCGGCGCAAGGCGCTTTCGGCCTGGGACGTCATCAAGCACGAGTTCAAAAGCCGCCACGTGCAGGCTTTCCTGATGTGGCAAGCCTTGCAGACCTTCGTGCATCTCGACCTGCCGGGCTCGGGCGCCTCGGCCTATTCGATCGTCGCCGGGCGGCAGAAACGAAGCTGGACCATGCCGGTCGGCGGCTCCGGGCGGCTGGTCGATGCGTTGGTCGATACCATCCAGAGCTACGGCGGAAAAATTTACTGCAACAAGAAAGTGCGCGAGTTAATCGTCGAGGACGGGCGCTGCAAAGGCTTCGTAACCCAGGACGGCGAGCGCTATATCGGGCGCGAGGCGGTGGTCTCGACTATCCATGTCAAACATCTCATCGACATGGCGCCCAAAAATATGTGGGACGAGTCGTTCCGCTATGGCGTCGAGACCTACGATCCCGGCATTTCGGCCTTTGCGATTTATCTCTGCGCCTCGGAAGCGCCGCGCTTTGTCACGCATGACGGCTCGCAGACCGCGGTCTCGGCCGGCCTTGCCGGCTGGCCGGAAGACATCGTCAAGGTGCTGCGCCAGATCCGCGACGGCAATGCGGTTACCGAGACGCCATGGCTGCTGGTGGCGACGCCGACGCTGTCGGACGTCGGTCGCGCGCCGGAAGGTCGCCACGTGGTGAAATTGATCGCCCCGGTGAGCGTGAAATCCTTCGCGCCTTCCGGCCTATGGGCGCACGCCAAAGACGACTTCGGCAATATGATGATCCGCAACGCTCAGCGCGTATTGCCCAACCTCACCGACGCGGTGATCGAGGCCAAGCTGTTCCGCAGCCCGGTCGAGATCGAAGAGAACAACCCGCACATGATCAACGGCACGTTCCACGGCGGCGACCGCGGCATTCCCTTTGCCGGCGGCATGCGGCCGGCGCCGGGCTGGGCGCAGCATCGCATGCCGATCAAGGGGCTTTATCAGACCGGCGGCACCACGCATCCCGGCGGCTCGATCACCGGCGCGCCCGGACGCAATTGCGCGCAGATCATGCTGAAGGATTTCGGCACCTCAATCGAAGAGGTGGTGGCACGCAGCAATGTCAAACGCGGCGCGCCGGCGGCGGTGAAATAACCGTCACGGTTTGGCCAGCACCATCGCCAGCGCCGCCGCGATGAACGGCAGCGGCAGCGACACGAAGGCGCGCAGCCATACGATACGCGGCGGCATCATCGGCACCTCCCACATCACGAGACGATGCACGGCATAAAGCGCCCAGGCGGTCGAGTAGGCGATCACCTGCGGCGCCCCTGCCCCGCCTTTGAGCGCGGCAGCGCCAATGGAAAAGCCGACCACCGGACCGCCCGGTGTCATCGCCCCGCCAAGCGTCGCAATCAGCACGCCGGTCAGTCCGGACTGCGGTCCGAGCCAGGACGCCATCAGCGCCTGCGGCAGCACCGCCGCGATATAGCCGGAGCCGACGACGCCGATGGCGATGCGCGGCAGGAGATGAATGAACTCGACTGCGCCGGCGCGCACGCCGTCATTGAGCAGCACGCGCCCACGCAAGCCGGCAAACAAAGCGAGTGCGCCGACGACCAGCCAAAGAGCAAGATTGATCGCCAGCGTCATGGCTTGCTTTTGTCTTCATGCGGAAATCCGGCGCTGACCGCGATGCGCGCCAGCACGCCGGCAATGATCGGCAGCGGCAGCGCCTCGACGATGCGCCAGATGACGAATTCGGAGCCGAAGAACGGCAGCTCCCACACCAGGGCGCGGGTGTAGCCGATCATGGTCCAACTCACGAGGAAGGCGACGACCGCGCCGGCATCCGCGCCCATCAGCAGAAACGCGCCGGCCACCGGATAAATCGTGATCGGACCGCCCGGCAGGATGAAGCCGAAGGCGGCCGCGATCAGCAATCCCATGAAGCCCGATTCATGACCGACCCAGCGCGCCACCATTTCGCGCGGCAACAGCAGCGTGATAAAGGCACCGATCAGGCAGCCGGCCAAAACCTTCGGCAGCATTTCGGCGAACAGCGTCAGATCGCTGTCGAGAATGGAGTAAAACTCGGCCGCGCCGTCGCGCCAATAGACGGTCAGGGCGGCGGCGCCGGCCAAAGCCGCGATGGCGCCGGTCGACCAGTCGAAGGCGCGCCGGCGGCGGCGTGTCGGTGTAGGTTGATTCAAATTGGCCCGGCGGAAAATTCAGTGGCTGGTGGAAGACAACTCGATGTGAACATGGTGGCACACATTCGGTCTCCTGCGCGCCTCCCGTTTCGTTGCCGCCAAGTCTATCCGAAATCGCCGCCGCGCTGCACGAAGAAAAGGAGGCCGCCGTCCTTTTCAGGGGATGGCGGCCAAGGCTTTGCCTTTGCGGGTCTTCGAAGAAAGTTTACTCCGCCGGCACTGCCGGCTTTCCCGCGCTTTTCCCGGTAATCCGGCCGATCAATTTCGCCGGGCGGCTTTGCCGCCAGCGCGCAATCCAATGTCCGCGCTTTTCCGCCAGGTTGGCGATGGTCATCAGCGCCGCCGGCGTGACGATCAGCGTCAGGATGGTGGCAAAGCCAAGGCCAAACACGATCGCGGTCGAGAGACTAATCCACCATTGCGTCGCCGGCGCGCCATGCGTGATCTCGCGGCCGATGAAATCGAGATTGATGCCGAAGGCGATCGGCAGCACGCCGAGAATGGCGGTCACCGCGGTCAGCACCACCGGACGAGCGCGCTCGCGGCAAGTTTCCATGATCGCGTCGTAGGCGTTTTGGCCTTCGCGCCTTAAGCGATCGTAAGTGTCGATCAATACGATGTTGTTGTTCACGATCACGCCGGCATTGGCGATGATGCCGATGCCGGTCATCACCACGCCGAAGGGCTGGCCCATGATCATCAGGCCGAGCAGCACGCCGATGGTCGACAGCATCACCGCCGTCAGCACCAGCGCGACCGAGGTGAACTTGTTGAATTGCGCTAGCAGGATCGCGAAGATCAAAAAGATCGCAGTGCCGAAAGCCTTGCCGAGAAAGGCGCCGGCTTTTTCGCGCTCTTCGTCCTCGCCCTTGAGCTTGAAGGTAATGCCTTCGCCGAGATCGACCTTGCCGAGCGCAGCGACGATTTCCCTTTGCACCACGGCGTTCTGCACGCCGTCGGCGATGTTCGACGATACCGTCATCACGCGGCTGGCGTTGACGCGGTTGATATAGCCGACGCGCGGAGCCGGCACGCGCGTGACAAAATTGCCGATCGGCACATAGCCGGACGGCGTCTGCACGCGCAGCTCATCGATCTGGTCGAGACTGCGGCGGTCCTCCGGGAAACGCACGATGATATCGACCGCCTTGTCATTGTCGGACGGGCGATATTCGGTGACTTTCAAGCCATTGGTCACGAGTTGCACGGCATTGCCGACCGTCGAGAGGCTGGCCCCGTATTTGGCGGCCTCGCTCTTGTCGACCTGAATTTTCCAGTCGATGCCAGGCAGCGGCAATCCATCATCGAGGTCGCGCACCTCCGGCATCTGGGCAAGAATGCCGGCGACCTTCTTGGCGGCGGCCGGCAGCTTATCCGGATCGAGGGCGGACAATTGCACCTGGATCGGCTTGCCGGTCGGCGGACCGGCGCGCGGCGCCGTCACCTCGATCAGCGCGCCCGCGATATTACGCGTCTTTTCGCGTATCTGATCCATGATGACGTGCCCCGGCTTGCGCTTTTGCCAGTCGGCAAATTCAAACTGGATGACGCCGATGGTGTCTTCGGTGATTTCGTTGGAGCCGCGCGGCTGTTCGCCGACGCGGGTGTAAACGGTCTTGAGACCGTCGGTCGACAGCACTTCCTTTTCGACCTGGCGAAGCGTCCTATCTTTCTCGTCGAGCGAGAGATTGCCGCGCGCGTGCACGATCACCTGGCCGTAGTCGGGTTCGACGGCCGGGAAGAACTCGACACCATTGCCCAACTTGCCGTAAGCGCCGATCACGCCAACCAGCAGCGCGAGCGCGAGGCCAAGAATGAGGCCGGGCCGGCGCAGTGCGAATTTCACCGTGCGCATATAGGGCCCGTGTTCCGAAGCGCGTTCGTCATGTGCGACCGGCGCGGCACGGCCGAGCAGTGCGCCGAGCGTCGGCGTGAAGAACAGAGCGACCGCGAGCGAAGCCGACAGCGTCGCGATGAGCGTAATCGGCATGTATTTCATGAACTGGCCGACCACGCCCGGCCAGAACAGTAGCGGCGAGAAAGCGGCGACGCGGGTGGCGGTCGCGGCGATCACCGGTCCGGACATGCGCGAAGCCGCTTCGGCATAGGCTTGCTTCGGCGGCATGCCTTCCGACATGCGGCGCTCGGCAAATTCCGACACGATGATGGCGTCGTCAACCAGCATCCCGACGGCGAGAATGAGCGAGAACAGCACGACGATATTGACGGTAAGGCCGGCAAGCTGGAGCCCAAGCACGCCGGCCAGAAAAGACGCCGGGATAGCAATGCCGATGAACAGCGAAGCACGGAACCCGAGCGCGAACAGGATAATGACAGCGACCAGCAGCACGCCGGTCGCGACCGAGTTCTGCAAATCCGATAGCATCTGGCGGATCAGCTTGGATTTATCCTGCGTGTAGCCGACCTTGACGCCTTCCGGCCAGGTCTTCTCCATACGCGCAACGGCTTTCTTCACGCCGTCGACGGTCTCGATCAGGTTTGCGCCGCTGCGTTTCGACACCTCGATGGTCATGGCCTGCTTGCCATTGACGCGCGTGATCGAGGTGGCGTCCTTGAACGTTGGGCGGACGGTCGCGACGTCGCCGAGTGTCACGGTGGCGCCGGCCGTCGAGGTGACCGGAATTTTCAGCATGTCTTCCGGGTGCTCGATCAGACCCGGCACTTTGACGGCGAAGCGACCGCTGGCGCCTTCGAGCGCGCCGGCGGCGATCAGGCTGTTCGAGCCTTGCGCGATCGCGATCAACTGATCGAGCGAAATGCCGTAGCTCTTCATCAGCATCGGTTCGGCGGCGATCTCGACCGCTTCGTCGCGCGCGCCGCGCAGTTCGGCCTTCAATACGCCGGGCTGCTGCTCGATCTGGTTCTTGGCATCGCGCGCGATGTGCAGAAGCGTGCGCTCGGGCAGGTCGCCGGCGAGTGTCACCACCAGCACCGGATAAAGCGATAGGTTGACCTCCTGCACCGAGGGCTCGTCGGCATCTTTCGGCAGGTCGTGTTTGGCCTGATCGACCTTGGCGCGCACGTCGGCGAGCGCGGCGTCGGAGTTGAAGCCGGCTTCGAATTCAAGCAGAACATATCCGCCGCCTTCGTAACCGGTCGAGCGCATTTCCTTGACGTTCGACACCGACTTCAATTGCGTCTCGACCGGACGCAACAGCAGGCGCTCGGCGTCCTCCGGGCTGATGCCGCGTTGCGTTAATTGCACATAGATGATCGGCACCTTGACGTCGGGCTCGGCCTCCTTCGGGATGGTCACGTAGGCGACGAGGCCGGCGACCAAAAGGAAGACGAGCGTCGCCAGCGTCAGGCGCGCGTGATTGATCGCGTAGTTGATGAAGCGGGTCATGATGGCTCTCGCTACGCGCTAGCGTTCCGCGCTTTCGCTCGCCGCCTCGATAGTGGCGACCTGCTGGCCTTCGCGCACGAAGTCCTGACCGCGCACGATCACGCGCGCGCCTTCAGAGATGCCGGAAAGCCACATCGTCGCCTGCAAATCCTCGACGATCTGCACCGGCAGGAATTTTACCATGTCGCCATCACCGACCACGCGCACGCCGATATCGCCAGCCGACGAGATCGTGAGCGCCGAGCGCGGTACCTTTGTTGCCTGAATAGCTTTCAGCGAAACCACGACTTCCGCGGAGATGCCGTCCGGGATTTTTCCTTCCGGGTTTTTCATCTCGACTTCGACGCGATAGGTGCGTGTCGTCGCGCTTGCCGATTTCGAAACGTACCGCACGCGGCCGGGCACCGTTTGACCGGTGATCAGCTTGACCTCGGCCTGCTCGCCAACCTTGATGCCGGCGAGCTTGCGCTCGGACACTTCGACCACCGCCAGCATCGGATCGAGCGACACCAACGTCGCAATTTCGGTGCCGGTGAAGGAGAAAGCAGCGCCGCCGATTTCGGCCGGGACGTTGGTAATCACACCGGCCCAGGGCGCACGAACGATGCTGCGGTCATGCTCGGCGCGGGCCGTGCCAAGCGCAGCCTGCGCCGATTTATATTGCGATTCGAGGTTGACCAGATCGAGCTTCGGCAGCGCGCCGCTCTCGATCAGTTTGCGTTTGGCTTCGAGTTCGGCCTTGCGTTGATCGACCAAAGCCTCCGCCTGTGTCACCTGCGCCTCACGGGCTTCATCGGCGAGCACGGCGATGATTTCGTTCTTTTCGACGTGCTGGCCGCGCTTGACACGCAGCTCCGACAACACGCCGCCGGTGCGCGCCGACAAAGCCACCTTATGGTCGGCCTCGGTGCGTCCGGACAGCGTCAGCGTCGGCGAATGCGGCTCGACCGCGGCAGGCGCGACCGCGACGCGGAATAGCGGCTGCGCCTTGGCTTCACTGGCGCGGATGGCGGCCTGCCCTTCGGCGCTGTCGCGCGGCATGAGATGACCGGAAGCGATCCAGAGCACGGCGGCTGCGACGACCCCGACGGCGGTGATGCGGCTGGCTTTCATCATGAGTCTGCTCCCGCGTCTTTTTCGCATTCGCTATTTGAATCTTTTGGCTTGGCGAGCAGGCAGTGCACCATTTTCAAAATCAGCGGCAGCGCGCTTTCGGCGTCGAATTTCGGATCGACCGAGCGCCGCCACGACATGCCGTCGCCCAGCACCATCAGCACACTGGCAGCCGCGTCGAAATCGACATCGGCGCGGATCTCGCCGCGCTCGGCCGCGCGCCGCAGCATGGCGGCGATGCGCCCTTTGATGTCGCTTTCAATGGACTGATAAAGTTTGGCGATTTCCGGGTGGCGTCGGCTCTCGGCCATGATCTCGGCGCACAGCGCCACTTCATCGTCGCTGCGGTCGACCAGATGATGACGCGCGAGGCCGGCGAGCCCCTCGAAGAATTCCGGCGCGTTGCCGACCAGCGAAAAGCTTTCGGCCGCGTCGGCGCGGTTGCGTTCGCAGATGCCGGCGATCAGCGCTTCCTTCGAGGCAAAGTAGCGATAGAGATTGCCTGGGCTCATATTGGCCTCGCCGCAGATGTCCTGCATCGAGGCGCGATGGAAGCCTGCGCGCGCAAAGCAGCGCTCGGCAGCGTCGAGAATTTCGGTCCGCCGATCAGACTGGCGTTGTGGATTGGCTTGCCGCATGTCGTCCCCTGTCGCGCCTGCCGGGAGGCGCTCCGTTCGTCCCCGGCAGCGGCGGTTTCCGCTATGGTGCAGTGCACCTTTTTGAGAATGAACGTTCGCTCAATTATTTGGAAAGCCTGGGGATGTCAAGACCGGGTTCCGCTATTCGGGTTGACCCCGGCCGGCCGGTCGCTTTTGCTGGCCTAAGGGGTGCGTCCGGAAAGCGAGCTGAAAATGATCTATTTAATCGTGTTTCTCGGCGGCGGTCTGGGCGCGGCAATGCGTCACGGCGTCAATGTCGCGGCCGCGCGCACCCTGGGTTCCGGCTTTCCCTACGGCACCCTGACGGTCAACGTGGCCGGCTCGCTCGCCATGGGGCTGCTGGCGGCCTATTTCGCCTTCAAGGGCGACGCCGGCCAGCACTGGCGGCTGTTCTTCACCACCGGCGTGCTCGGCGGCTTTACGACCTTCTCGGCGTTCTCGCTCGATGCCGTTCTGCTGTATGAGCGCGGGCAGATCGGCTTGGCCGCATTTTATGTGCTGGTCTCGGTCGTAGTCTCGGTTGCCGGGCTTTTCGCCGGCCTGGCGCTGGTGCGCCAATTCAGTTGATCGCCAACAACCGCACGCCTGTCTTAGTCCATCGCCCTCAAACCCAACTTGTCCAACAGCTTCATGTCGCTGTCGCGGCCGGGGTTGGGCGTCGTGAGCAGCTTGGGTCCATAGAAAATCGAATTGGCGCCGGCGAGAAAACATAAAGCCTGCGTCTCTTCGCTCATGTTCTCACGACCGGCCGACAGTCGCACCATCGAAGCTGGCATGCAGATGCGCGCGACCGCAATCGTGCGCACGAAATCGAGCGGATCGAGTTTGGCTTCGCCGGCGAGCGGCGTGCCTTCGACCTGCACCAGCATGTTGATCGGGACGCTTTCCGGATGCTGCGGCAGTGAGGCGAGCGTCGCGATCATGCCGGCACGGTCGTCGAGCCCCTCGCCCATGCCGACAATGCCGCCGCAGCAGACATGAATGCCGGCGTTGCGCACATGGTCGAGCGTATCGAGCCGGTCTTCATAGGTGCGCGTCGTGATGATCTCGCCGTAGAACTCAGGCGAAGTATCGAGATTGTGGTTATAATAATCGAGCCCGCTTTCTTTGAGGCGCGCGGCCTGCTCGCGCGTCAACATGCCGAGCGTCGCGCAGGTCTCAAGGCCCAAAGCTTTGACGCCCTCAACCATGGCGCAGACGTTTTCGACGTCGCGGTCCTTGGGCGAGCGCCAGGCCGCCCCCATGCAGAAGCGCGAGGCGCCGCCATTTTTCGCCGCCGCCGCCTCGGCGAGCACGGCATCGAGGTCCATCAGCTTTTCGGCCTTGACGCCGGTGTCGTAGCGCGCCGCCTGCGGACAATAGGCGCAGTCTTCCGGGCAGCCGCCGGTCTTGATCGACAGCAGGGTCGAAATCTGCACCTCGGCGGGGTCGAAATTCTGCCGGTGCACTTGCGCGGCCTGAAACATCAGCTCCGGAAAGGAAAGTTCAAACAGCGCGCGCACCTCGGCCCGCGTCCAGTCGTGGCGCGGCAGGCCGAATGCCGGTTGCGGCGTGTGGTGCGACAGCGACATCCCGGAAAAACCCTCAAATTGCGGCGATCGCGGGCTTTGGCCGGCAAAATCGCGCCCCAAAAATCGCGCCCTATGCCATGTTTATAACAAGTTCAGCGGTCAATTGTGCAAGGAATTCATCGCATTGAGTGCGTCTGCCGCGGATGCTACCCTCATCAGCAACAAGCCGTTACAGCGGCGGGAGGAAGTCCATGCGACGTTTGATTACCGGATTGGCGCTGTTGGTTGCCATGGCCATCTCGGCGCCGTGTTTTGCGCAGTTCAAGAACCCCGACCAGGACAAGGTGGATAAAGCCACTGCCGATCAGGTTGATCAGCAGTACAATGCTGCGGTCAGCAAGACCCGCTCCAACAAAACTACCGGCGAAGCCAAGATCGATCCGTGGTCGAACATGCGCGGCGCTGACGCCACCAAACCGAAGCGCTAGCCCTCTCACCGAAGCGCTAGCCCTCTCACCAATGCCGGTGCCAGCCCCAAGGCCGGTAATAATATGGCCGCACGTATAACGGCGGCGGCCTGTAGTAGACCGGCGGCCCCTCGACATAGTCCGGCTCGTCGTCATAGACCCGGCGCTGCGGCCGCGGCGGCACCCGCCCGCTCATGTCGAGCGCGCTCTGAATAGCGAAGCCGGATTTGTCCTGCCAGGTGACGGCACACCATCCATCGGTGCAATTATCGGCATCGACCAGGCTGCCGCCGGGAATCTTGGCGACGATCTCATTCGTCGTGCCGGGCGCCGCCCGAAGATTGACGGTCGAAGGCACATAAACCGGTTTTGCCCAGGCGCCGCCGGCCGCGCCCAAAAGCATGCCGAAAACCAGAACGCCGTATTTCAATCCGCGCTGTATTGATCTCATGGCCGTATCCATCATTCCGTGCGGGTTGCCAGAGGAGCACGTTAGCAAAGAATAAGGCAAGCTCGCAAAGGCTGGAAGTAGCGGCGAGCTGCGCGCGCGGCTTGCATAAGCGCTTGGCCCTGTGGGAAAAGGCCGCCATGTCTGAAAGCAAGCCAGCAACCGAGCAAACCAAGTCTCAAGGCGAGGACCAGCCGCCCGACCGCCTCTCAAACGACCCGCGCAGCCCTTATTTTAATGCCGATGTTTTGGCGCGCGACGTCGGCATCCGCTTCAAGGGCGCCGAGAAGACCAATGTCGAGGAATATTGCGTCAGCGAAGGCTGGATCCGGGTCGCCGCCGGCAAGGCGCTCGACCGCTACGGCAATCCGCTGACCATCAAGCTCACCGGTCCGGTCGAGCCCTATTTCAAGGACCGGAAGCCGGCCTGAAGCCGACAGCCCGCTTCGACCGGCCGACGCGCAATGACCGACGACAACGCCTCCGAAGACTACGGCGCTGAAGGCATCGCCGCCCACGAAATCGTCCGCCTGGAAGGGCGGATCGAGGCGCTCACCGCTTCGCTCGAACGCTGCCGCAAAATTTCCTATGCGGCCAAGGCCGCGATTGCCGGCGGTGCGCTCTGGTTTTTGCTGGTCATCCTTTGGATTTTGCCGTTCAACCCGACGCCTTTTATCGGCGCGCTGGCGGCGACGCTGGGCGGGGTGGTGTTGCTCGGCTCCAATAAAACAACCTGGGAAGAGACAGAAATAGCCCTGCGCCGGGCCGAGTCGGCGCGCTCGGCCTTGATCGGACGCATGGAATTGCGCCTGATCGGCGACGTTCCGGCGCCGCCGACGCTGCATTGAATAGCTTTCGTATAACCGCCGCGCAATGTGCCGGGGCCGAAGCGCGGCTAAAGTTGCTGCGTAAAAAATTTTGACGGCGGCTGCACTTTGCAAAAGCGATGCGCGTGTGGTTTTCAATCCGCTTTGCGCTCGACTGGAATCGGATTGCAATTGCGCCGCCCGGATTCCATGCAAATTGTGGCTTTGCGTGAATCGACCATCGCGTTGACCAGCCAGATTCCGCCGCCGATGAGGGCCACCGCGGCGACGGCCAGAACGATATTCATCGTTCGGCGTTCGCTTTCGCTCTCCTCGTCGTCGGGTTTTTTTGGTGCGCCACTCGTCGAACCCGGTTGCGGCCGGTTTACTGCGACCATTGAATTTTCCTAAAGTCGAATCCCATCGCGATGGTCGGCTTTATCACCGCGAAATAGGGCGAGATATCGAAATCGCGCGGGGTATAAAGCGAACTGTCGCGTATGTGATAGATCTCACGCCGTGCGGTCTCGCTGTCAATCCGTTCGACTGACGGAAGTATCGGATAACCAATCACGCCGAAGGCCTGCGCGATCAGTGCCGAACAGATGAGCTTGGTCGGATCGCCAGAGCCGAGCGCAATCATACGCCGCCGCCAGCGTTGCGGCACCGGCAATGGCACCAGATAGCGCGCCAGGTCGATGATGTTGCGCAGGTCGTAGGCAAGCCCGATGCGCTCGATGGCGTAATCGCAAACGGTCTTGCATTCGCTGGCGGAAAGACCGACCGGCCGGCAGATGCGCGTGTGATAAGGTAAATAACTCGATAACGGAACACCGTCGATGCCGGCGTCCAGGCTCGACTCCACCAGATCGCAAGGCTCGCCATTGGCCGCCGTTTTACCGTCGATCGGCCCGACATATAGCGCGGCATGCGACCAGGTCGACTGCGTCAGATATTTGATGATGCCGGCGATATGGGTACGGCCTTCGATCAGCAGGATATCGCCGGGCCTAATCGATGCGCGCACCGCCGCCGGATCGGTCGGCGTGAGCGGCTCATAGCCGGCAGCGGGCTGTTGCAGGTAGTCGGCAACCAGCCGTCCGATGCGATCCAGCACCCATGCCATGAAGAACATTTGTCCCGGCGAAAGCACCCGCGGACGCGGGCACAAAAGCCTAACGGCAGGGCCGCGGATTCGGCAACTCGATTTTACCACCGGTGGATGACGAGATTTGCCACTCACGCGCTTCGGTTGCAAAAATTGGATAGCCGTCAAAGGGATGGATGGAAAACCGTAAAATTTTATCGATCGGGCGGCCGGAAATTTCACAGCCATGCGGCATAACCGTACAGGGCAACAAAAAAGGAGGCGCACTTGGCCAAGATTGTCGTCAAAAACGGTGAATGGGACGACGCACGCAACAAGCTCAAGTCGAGCCTCGACGCGCAACAGGCGGCGTTCAACGCCAACCTGAAAGCGGCCTTCCCGCCGCCGGCCGCCGCGGCCAGGCCGTCAGCGCCTACCGCCGCGCCGCAGGCCGCATCCAAGCCTACACCAGGCACGAAATCGACCTTTAGCGGCTTGCCGCGCTCGCGCTTGTCCTCAGGCTAATTCCCGACCTGCAATCAGACCTGCCGTAACGCCGCGCGCTCGGCCTCGAACATGAAGTCGCGCGTGATCGGCACCGCATCGCGTTTGGCCGACAGCAAGAGCTGAAAGACCATGTGCGAGCCGTGCAGGAATTCGAGTTCGACCGCGGCCAGATAGAATTCCCACATGCGGCAGAAGCGCTCGTCATAGATCGCAGCAGCCTTCTCGCGATTTCGCGCGAAACGCTCGCGCCAGTGCTTGATGGTGTAGCGGTAATGCAGCCGCAGCACTTCCATGTCGCCGCACCACAGTCCGCAGCGCTCGGTGGCGGCGAAGGTTTCCGACAGTGCCGGCGCATAGCCGCCGGGAAAGATATATTTGCGAATGAACGGGCCGGTGGTGCCCGGTTGCGACATGCGGCCGATGCAATGGATGAAGGCGTAGCCGTCCGGCTTCAACAGTTCGCGAATCTTCATGAAATATTCGTCGAAGTGGCCGATACCGACATGCTCCATCATACCGACCGAGACAACGCGGTCGAACTGGCCGATGAGCTGACGGTAATCCAGTTCGCGAAATTCAACACGGTCCGATACGCCGGCGGCCTGCGCATTTTCACGCGCGATTTTGATCTGTTCGGGTGAGACATTGACCGCGACGACATGCGCGCCGGTCGCGCGCGCCAGATGGATGGCAAAGCCGCCCCAGCCGGAGCCGATTTCGGCCACCGTCATGCCGGGCTTCAACTGCAACTTCGTGGTGGCGTGAATGAGCTTGTTGCGTTGCGCCTGCTCGAGCGTGTCGTGCTCGGGGTCGCGAAAGTAGGCGCAGGAATATTGCATCTGGTCGTCGAGGAACAGACGATAGACCTCGGTCGAAAGGTCATAGTGGTGGCGGGCCTGCTTGGCCGCTACGCCGATCGGATTGGCCTGCTGCCAGCGCCGCATGCCGCGCCAGAGCCGGCGCAACACGCGTTGCGAACCATACGAGTAAAGCCCGGCGCGGTTGAACGAAAACAACAAAAGAAAGTCGTGCACCTGCGCGCCATCTTCGAGCGTGAGCGTGCCGTCCATATAGGCTTCGGCGGCGGCCAGTTCCGGATTGAAGAACAGCTTCAGATAGAGTTTGCGGTCGCGGATATGGATGCCGACGTCCGGTCCCGGCTTGACGCCACCGAAGGTGTGAACGCGGCCGTCGGCGTCGCGGACGCGCAAGGTGCCGACGCGAATGAAACGTCGCAGCAGGTTCGACAACAAGCGCATGAAACCCCGCAGCCGTGCAAAAGGAGAGCCCGCCGATTATAGCGGGTGCAATTGTTAGATTGCACGCTGAGTAGGCGTTATCGACCGCTTAGGCGACGTAGCCTATGTAGCCAAAAGCCGCGAGTGCCCTACTCCGCCGCTTCCCGCTGCGGTTCGATCCTCTCGACCTTGGCGGCGCAGAATTTGAATTCCGGAATCTTGCCGAACGGGTCGAGCTTCGGATTGGTCAGCAAGTTCGCCGCCGCTTCGACGTAAGCGAAGGGGATGAACACGACGCCGTCGGGGATGGCGTCGTCCTGGCGCGAGGCGAGCTCGACGGTGCCGCGGCGGGTGGAGACGCGCACCATGTCGCCGGGCTCGATGCCGAGCTTTTCAATCGTGCCGCGCGAGAGCTGCGCGATCGCCGACGGCTCGATGGCGTCGAGCACCTTGCTGCGGCGTGTCATCGAGCCGGTGTGCCAATGCTCGAGCTGGCGGCCGGTCGAAAGGATGAAGGGATATTCGTGATCCGGCACTTCGTCCGGCGGCTGCAACTTTGTCGCGACCAGCTTGGCGAAGCCACCCGGACGCGGGAAGCCATCCTCGAACACGACATCGCGGCCCGGCACATCCGGGCCATCGACCGGATAAGTGACGTGCTGCTCGCGCTCGACGCGCTCCCAGGTGATATTGGCGAGCGCCGGCATCATCGACGCCATCTCGGTGAACACCTCCCCGACATGTTTGTAGTTCCAGCCGCAACCCATGCGGTTAGCAATGTCCTGGATGATCCAGAGATCCTGGCGCGTGTCGCCCGGCAGCGGTAGCGCATGACGGCCCATCTGCACCTGACGGTTGGTATTGGTGACGGTGCCGTCCTTTTCGGGCCAGCCTGACGCGGGAAGAACAACGTCAGCATACATCGCGGTTTCGGTCAGGAACAGGTCCTGCACCACAAGATGCTCGAGATGGGCGAGCGCTTCGCGTGCATGATTCAAGTCGGGATCGGACATCGCCGGGTTTTCGCCCTCGACATATATGCCCTTGATCTCGTCGGCATGCACCGCATTCATGATCTCGACCACGGTCTTGCCCTTCTTGGGCGGCAGCTTGACGCCCCAGGCGTTCTCGTACTTGGCGCGGATTTCCGGATCTTCCACCGACTTGTAGTCGGGGAAGAACATCGGGATGAGGCCGGCGTCGGAGGCGCCCTGCACGTTGTTCTGGCCGCGCAGCGGATGCAGGCCGGTGCCGGGACGGCCGATCTGGCCAGTGATCAGCGCGAGCGCGATCAGGCAGCGGGCGTTATCGGTGCCGTGCGTGTGCTGCGATACGCCCATGCCCCAGAAAATAATCGAGCTCTTCGAGCGCGCATAAGCCCGCGCGACCTCGCGCAAGGTCTCGGCCTCGATACCGCAGATCGGCGCCATTTCCTCCGGCGTGAAGTCCTTGATGTTTTCGGCCCACGCCTCGAAGCCTTCGACGTAAGTCTGGATATATTGCTGGTCGTAGAGTTTTTCCTCGACGATGACATTGAGCATGGCGTTGATCATCGCCACGTCGGTGCCGTTCTTGAACTGCATCATCTTCCAGGCGTGACGCTTCATCGCGGTGCCGCGCGGATCCATGATGACCAGCTTGGCGCCGCGCTTGGTCGCCTGCTTGAAGAAGGTCGCCGCCACCGGATGGTTCTCGGTCGGGTTAGCGCCGATGACGATGATGACTTCCGAGTTCTTGCATTCGTTGAAAGAAGCCGACACCGCGCCGGAGCCGACGCCTTCGAGCAGCGCCGCCACCGACGAGGCGTGGCAAAGCCGCGTGCAATGATCGACATTGTTGGTGCCGAAGCCGGTGCGCACCAGTTTCTGGAACAGATAGGCTTCTTCGTTCGAGCCCTTGGCCGAACCGAAACCGGCGAGCGCGTCGGGGCCATCGCGGTCGCGGATTTTCACGAGACCGCCAGCCGCCTTGTCGAGCGCTTCTTCCCAGGTCGCTTCGCGGAAATGCGTCCACGGATTGGACGGGTCGATCGCCTCATGCGGGACTTTCGGCACGCCTTCCTTGCGGATCATCGGCTTGAGCAGGCGCTGCGGATTGGTCACGTAGTCGAAGCCGAAGCGGCCCTTCACGCAGAGCCGATTTTCATTCGCCGGGCCGTTGCGGCCGGTGACGGCGACGATCTTGTCGTTCTTGATCTGGTAGGTGAGCTGACAGCCGACGCCGCAGTACGGGCAGACGCTATCGACCGTGCGGTCGGGCGCGCCGAGATAGACATTGTTGTCGTCGACCATCGTCGCGGGCATGAGCGCGCCGGTCGGGCAGGCCTGCACGCATTCGCCGCAGGCAACGCAGGTCGAAGCGCCCATCGGATCGTCGAAATCGAACACGATTTTTTCGCCGTGGCCGCGGAAGGCCATGCCGATGACGTCGTTGACCTGCACTTCACGGCAGGCACGCACGCAGAGATTACACTGGATGCAGGCGTCGAGATTGACCGCCATGGCCGGATGCGAACGGTCGGGCACGGGGACCACTTCGCGCTCGCGCTTGGGGAAACGGCCGGCTTCGACGTTCTGGCGTTTGGCGGTCTTCCAGAATTCTGAATCTCGGTCATGCGCGACTTCCATCGCCGGCTGGTCGGTGATCAGCAATTCGGCCACCATCTTGCGCGCAGTCTTGGCGCGATGGGTATCGGTCTTGACCTTCATGCCGGGATTGGGCGTGCGGATACATGAGGCGGCGAGCACACGCTCGCCTTCGATCTCGACCATGCAGACGCGGCAATTGCCATCGGCGCGATAGCCGGGCTTGGGCGAATAGCACAGGTGCGGCAGCTTGATGTCGAGGCGGCGCGCGGCGCGGAAGATCGATTCACCTTCGCGAATGTCGATCTCGCGGTCGTCGATGAAAAAGGTCTTGGCCGTCTCGGCGCCACCTTTGCCGTCAGCTTTATCGACCGGCGCAGTGTGCGCGACGTTCGGCTTGCCCTTGTTCAGCGCGTCCGGCATCGCGGCGCCCTTGTGATCGTGGCCATAGCCTTGCGGCTTGTTCGTGTCAGTCATGGCTCACCAAGTCCCTAGCGGTTTCGTCAGTTCCTCGGGAAAGTTCTTCAGCACGCTCAGAAGCGGATTGGGCGCGGCCTGGCCGAGCCCGCAGATCGAGGCATCGCGCATCAAAGTCGCGAGTTCGTTCAGCAGTTCGACATTCCACGGGCCTTGCTCCATCAGCTTGACGGCCTTCTCGGTTCCGGCGCGACAGGGCGTGCACTGGCCGCAACTCTCGTCCTCGAAGAACTTCACAAGATTGAGCGCGACCGCCTTCATGTCGTCCTTGTCGGACAGGATTACAACCGCGTGGGAACCGACGAAGCCGCCATGCGGCTCGAAAGTGCCGAAATCCATCGGCAGGTCGGCCATGTTGGGCGCAAAAATGCCGCCGGATGCGCCGCCGGGCAAGAAGCCCTTGAACGTGTGGCCATCGAGCATGCCGCCGGAATATTCGTTGATCAGTTCGTTGATGGTGACGCCGGTCGGCGCGACCTTGACGCCGGGATTCTTCACGCGGCCGGAAACCGAGAAACTGCGGAAGCCCTTCTTGTCGCGGCGCCCTTGCGAGGTGAACCATTCCGGCCCGCGCTCCACGAGATCGCGAATCCAGTAGAGCGTTTCGACGTTCTGTTCGAGCGTCGGCCGGTCGAACAATCCAACTTGCGCGACATAAGGCGGGCGATGGCGCGGCAGTCCGCGCTTGCCTTCGATCGACTCAATCATCGCGGATTCTTCGCCGCAGATGTAAGCGCCGGCGCCGCGGCGCAGGTGCACCTTGGTGTGCGGCGAAAGGCCCGCGGCAGCGATTTTCTCAAGCTCTTCGATCAGCATCAGCCGCACTTCCGGATATTCATCGCGGATATAGAGATACGTGTCAGCGGCTTCGACGACGAAAGCTGCGATCAGCATGCCTTCGATGAAACGGTGCGGATCGCGTTCCAGATAATAGCGATCCTTGAAGGTGCCGGGCTCGCCTTCATCCGCGTTCACAGCAAAGAGTCGCGGCGCGGGTTCGGCGCGCACCAATGACCATTTACGTCCGGTGGGAAAGCCGGCGCCGCCGAGGCCGCGCAGGCCGGCGTCGCTGACGATCTTGATCAGCTCGTCGCGCGTGCGCTTACCGGCGAGCACGTCTTTCAATAACGCGTAGCCGCCTTTGGCCTGATAGGCGGCGAAATCGTTCTCCGGTTTCCAGACATGGGCATGCGGCCTCGCCTTCACGGCGGCGGCGACGTTGTCGGTATTGGCCTTGAAGGTCTGCACGTGGCCGACGGCGACTACCGGGGCGCGGTCGCACGCGCCCATGCAAGGCGCGCGTACCACGCGCACGTCCTTGCCCAGAATGCCGGGCAGCCGCTTGAGGAGATCGTCGGCGCCGGCCATGGCGCAAGACAGGGAGTCACACACCCGAACCGTAACCGCCGGTGGCGGCGGGCCATTCTTCACCACGTCGAAATGCGAATAGAAAGTCGCGACCTCATAGACCTCGGCCTGCGCCATCTTCATCTCGTGCGCGAGCGCGGCCAGATGCGGCGCGCTGATGTGGCCGTAATGGTCCTGAATCAGGTGCAGATGCTCGATCAGGAGATCGCGCCGGCGCGGTTTGTCGGTGAGCAGCGCCTGCACTTCGGACAGCGCCTGCGGGTCGACCTGGCGACCCTTGGGGGTACGCCCGGACTTGCGGCGGCCACCCTTGCCCGCGCCATTACTTTTGCCAGTGCCATTCTCGCCGGCATGTGGCGGCGTGTGCATGTTCATAATTGTCTCCCTAGCTTATTTTTTGGGGCCGTTCCAGGCTTGGCACAATCCCATGTTCCGAATGGCTTGATAGACAAAAGCTATCAATGATAAGGTCTTTGCTGGCTATTCATTACGCAACCGCGCCCGGGCACGAAATATAACCATATGATAATACAGGGCTTTTCCACTTGACCGACAAGCTCGAATTTTTGTTAGCGCTGGCGCGCGAAAAACATTTTGGACGCGCCGCCGAGGCCTGCGGCGTTACGCAGCCGACCCTGTCGGCGGGAGTAAAGCAGATCGAAGAGCAAATGGGCGTGTTGCTGGTCAAGCGTGGCTCGCGCTACCAAGGTTTCACGCCCGAGGGCGAGCGCGTGCTGGATTGGGCGCGACGGATTGTTAGCGACACCCGCAACATGCGCGAAGAAATCGCCTCATTGCGCCACGGTCTGAGCGGGCGGCTCACTATCGCGGCTATTCCGACGGCGCTCGCCATGGTGGCGGCGCTGACCACGCCTTACCGCGAGAAGCACCCGAACGTTCAGTTCACCGTCTATTCGCGCAATTCGGTCGAGATTCTGGACCTCCTGGAAAATCTCGAGATCGACGCCGGCATCACCTATGTCGAGAACGAGCCGATCGGCCGCGTCAGCATCGTGCCGCTGTATCGTGAACACTACCGGCTGCTCACGTCCGCCGACGCGCCGCTTGGAAATCGCGACACCGTCACCTGGGCCGAGGTGGCGCAGGTGCCGCTCTGCCTGTTGACGCCGGACATGCAGAACCGGCGCATCATCGACCGGCTACTCAAAAGTGCCGGGGGCGAATCGCGGCCGACGCTGGAGTCCGATTCGATGATTTTACTATTCAGCCACGTGCGCACCGGACGCTGGGCGAGCGTTATGCCGGATAAGATTGCCCACACACTTGGTCTAACGGATACCATCCGCGCCATTCCAATCACCACGCCAAAAGCGGTGCAGACGATCGGCCTCGTGGTGCCGCAGCGCGAACCGATGACGCCGACGACAGCAGCGTTGGTGTCAGAGGCGCGCCGCATCGCGCCATCATTGTCCGATTGATTTCAATCACTTCGCGCAGTCATACGAGTCTATAGTGAAGCACCAAGCGTGCCAGGCGTAAGTTTCATTATCAGCACCTGAATCCAGATTAAAATCATTCTAAAATGTACTTTTACTGGCATATAGGCCTTCTACCGGCATATAGGCCTTCGCAATTGCGTGATGGGTAATTTCTATCGGGTCATTGAAACATCTTAGTTGATTCAATAAGGGCCCATCCGCACTCTGCAAAAATCAGGGCTCGGGGCGATGAAGGCCTTTCCGCGCTCTGAACAAAAAGAATCGCAACGAGGAAAACCCAGGGGAGACTTGCGCGATGAGCTTTCTCGATCGCAGTCACACGATTGCAAAACCAGGCTACAGCCGGTGGATGGTGCCGCCGGCCGCGCTTTGCGTTCACTTGTGCATCGGCCAAGCTTACGCATACAGCGTGTTCAATCTGCCGATGACGAAATTGATCGGCATCACTCAATCGGCGCCGACTGACTGGAAGCTGACGGAGCTCGGCTGGATATTCTCCATCGCCATTTTCTTTCTCGGCGTTTCATCGGCCGTCTTTGGCCGCTGGGTTGAAGAAGGTGGGCCGCGCAAGGCGATGTTCACCGCCGCCCTGTGCTGGGCCGGCGGCTTTTTCATCTCGGCGATTGGCGTTTATGCCCACATGCTCTGGCTCATCTACCTCGGCTACGGTGTTCTAGGCGGCATCGCGCTTGGCATCGGCTACATCTCGCCGGTCTCCACCCTGATCAAATGGTTTCCCGATCGCCCCGGCATGGCGACCGGAATGGCCATCATGGGCTTCGGCGGCGGCGCCTTCATCGCCTCTCCGCTCTCGGTCTGGCTGATGAGCAAGTTCAACACCGCCACCCATATCGGTGTCGGCGAGACGTTCATCGTGCTCGGCGTCGTCTACTTCTTTTTCATGATCGTGGGCTCGATCATCGTGCGCGTCCCCGCTCCCGGGTGGAAGCCAGAAGGCTATGTCGCACCGACTGAATCACAAGGCTTGATCACAAGGAACGACGTCTTCGTCTACGACGCGTTGAAGACGCCGCAGTTCTGGCTGATCTGGTGGATCCTCTGCCTCAATGTGACCGCCGGCATCGGCGTGCTCGGACAGGCGTCCGCCATGAGCCAGGAAATGTTCCCGGGCCACATCACACCGGTGGCGGCGGCGGGCTTCGTCGGCCTGATGAGCCTGTTCAACATGGGCGGCCGGTTCTGCTGGGCGTCGGTGTCGGATTACATCGGCCGGCGAAACACTTACTTCGTGTTCATGGTGCTGGGCTTCGTGCTCTATTGCACGGTGCCCTACACGGGCTCGATCGGCAGCGTGGTCGGCTTCGTCTGCTGCTTCCTGGTCATCATCAGCATGTATGGCGGAGGCTTCTCCACCGTGCCGGCATACCTGCGTGACATGTTCGGCACGCGTTATGTCGGCGCCATTCACGGTCTGCTGCTGACGGCCTGGTCGATGGCCGGCATCTTCGGACCGGTGCTCGTGAACTATATCCGCGAGTACAACATCACGCACGGCGTGCCGAAGGCGCAGGCCTACAACACGACCATGTACATCATGGCCGGGTTGCTGGTGATCGGATTCATCTGCAACTACTTCGTCAAGGCCGTGGCTGCGCGCTACCACATGAAAGCCAACGACCCACGTGCGCATGACGCGCTCAGCACCGCTCCGGCGGCGGCTCGGGCCTAAGGGAGAACACAACAATGGCAACTCAACCGACTGACAGCTCGATGACCCTGAAGCTGATTCTCGCCTGGGGTTTCGTTGGCATTCCGCTGACGCTGGGCGTACTTCAGACGCTCATCAACTCAATGAAACTGTTCCAGTAAGCTTCGATTAAGCTTTGAAAAGAGATCGGACGCCGCTTCCTTCAAAAAAGGGAGCGGCGTTTGCTTGTCTGGAAAAGGCAGCGATGGAACGCAATTAGGCCTACGGCGCGGGAACAGACGGGCCGGCCTGGCCGTTAGGGTTCATGTCCGAACCCAATGCGCGCGTCCCATGATTACCCAGCTTAACCCGCCATTGCCGCTCGAAACCGTAAAAGGGCCGGGGCTCGCCCATTTCGTCATCGATTACGGGCCGGAAGCCGATCTGCTTTGGGTCGTGTTTCTGGACGCGGATGGCTCGTGCTGGTCGGTGCCGAACCCCGAAATCCGCATGAATTTCAACTGGAGCATGGGGCGGCGTCAAAGCAATGCTCCGGCTGCGCCTACGGAAACGCCGCTCGCGCCGGCTGCCGCCGACGGCAACGTCACCCGCGTGTTCCCGCGCAAGAGCGAGAGCTAATCCGTCATGGCGGCCGCATTGAAAGTCTTCGGTCTCAATTGCAGCCTGAAGAACAGCAAGCAGGACGCCAACTCGTCGACCGACGTGTTGATGAAACAGCTTTACGATGAATTGGCCAAACACGGCGTGAGCGGCGAGATTCTCCGCGCCGCCGACTTCAACATCAAGCCGGGCGTCAAATCCGACGAAGGCGAAGGCGACCAATGGCCCGCGTTGCGCAAGCGCATTCTCGACGCCGATATTTTCGTGCTGGGCTCGCCGGTCTGGATGGGACAGCCCTCCAGCATCGCCAAGCGCGTGGTCGAGCGCATGGACGCCTTCCTCGGCGAGACCGACGACAAAGGCCGCATGCCGCCTTTCGGCAAAGTGGCGATTTGCGTTTGCGTCGGCAATGAAGACGGTGCGCATCATATCTCCGCCGACGTATTGCAGGCGCTGTTTGACGTCGGCTTTACGATCCCCGCGAACCCGGTGACCTATTGGGTCGGTGAAGCGATGGGCTCGGTGAATTACAAGGATCTGAAGAAGGTTCCCGACAAGGTAGCGCAAGTCAACGCCATGCTGGCCTCGAACGCGGCGCACCTGGCGCGGCTGTTGAAGGCGGAAAATTATCCGGGGGTGGACAAGAAGAAGTAATCCTTGTCATTCCGGGGCGCGCGAAAGGCGCGAACCGAATCCAGATGCAATACGCGAATAGCTCGATTCCGGGTCCGTCGCTTCGCGGCGTCCCGGAATGACGGTCAAGCCTTCGCGCGCTTAATCCCTTTCATGATCAGGCGGTCAGCGTCGGCAGGGGCAGGCCTTACGCCACCTTTACGTCCATGTGGCCGAACATCGCCTTCTTGGCTTCCTCATCGAACTCGGTCTTGAACTTATGCTTGTCCTTGATCGCATTGGCGCGGGCAGCGGCCGGGCGCGCGCTGATGCCGTCGATCATCTTCTTCAGGTTCGGATATTTCGCCCAATGCTCTTCGCCCATGATGACGGGGATGAGCCGCGCCCAGCCCCACACCGCCATGTCGACGATGGTGTAGTCGTTGCCGAGCATGAAAGGCTGCTTCGACAAACGCGCTTCCAGGATGCCGTAGTGGCGCTGCGCTTCGTAGACATAGCGGTTGATGGCGTAGTGGATTTTCTCCGGCGCGTAATTGCGGAAATGCACCGACTGGCCCGAGAAAGGCCCGACGCCGGACGCGACGAACATCAGCCAGGAATACAATTCACCCTTTGCCTTCGGCGTATTGGCCGGCATGAACTTGCCGGTCTTTTCGCCGAGATAAAGCAGGATGGCGTTGCTATCGAACACCGTGGCGTCGCCGTCGACGATCGAAGGGACCTTGGCGTTCGGATTGATCGCAAGATAGTCCGGCTTGTGCTGATCGCCCTTGCGCGTGTCGACCGGGATCGGCTCGTACTCGAGACCGCATTCCTCAAGCATCAACGCCACCTTCATCGGGTTCGGCGCGCCGGTGTAGTAAAACTTGATCATTAATTCCCCCCTTTGGGATAGCCGGTTGAAAAATCGCCGCAGTGCACCACTTTCGCCCCTGCCGGTGCAAGCGGGGGGATGCGCGTTTGCGACGCGCTATGGCGATCCGGGTGAGGGGTTACGGTCTAACGAGAGTCCCAGACCCCCTCACCCCAACCCTCTCCCCAACGGGGAGAGGGAGTCTGCTGTGCCCGTTGAACCACTCCGGTTCAATGCGAGTGGTTAGAACAACCCGACGATCTTGCCGTCCTTGACGTCGATCGAATTCGCCGACGGGACGCTCGGCAGACCGGGCATGGTCATGATCTCGCCGCACACCGCGACGACGAACTCCGCGCCGGCCGAAAGCCGCACCTCGCGCACCGGGATTGAGAAGCCGGTCGGCGCGCCTTTGGCGTCCGGGTTGGTCGAGAACGAGTACTGCGTCTTGGCGATGCAGACCGGCAGCTTGCCGAAGCCCATGTCTTCCCAGGTCTTGAGCTGGTCTTTAACCGATTTTTCGGCGGTGGCGTCGTCGGCGCGGTAGAGCTCCTTGGCAATCGTCCGGATCTTGTCGAACAGCGGCATCTCATCGGGATAGAGCAGCTTGAGATTGCCCTTGCCTTCGTCGATCACCTTGACGACGGCTTTGGCGACATCGGCGGCGCCTTCGCCGCCCAACGCCCAGTGGTCGGCCATCAGGGCCTCGACGCCGAGCGCCTTGCACTTCTCCTTGACCAGCGCGATTTCCGCGTCGGTATCGGCGGAAAAACGGTTGATCGAGACAACCGCCGGCAGGCCGAACTTCTTCACGTTCTCGACATGGCGCTGCAGGTTGGCCATGCCGGCCGTCAGCGCCTTCAGGTCCTCCTTCTTGAGATCGTCTTTCTTGACGCCACCGTGCATCTTGAGCGCGCGGATGGTGGCGACGACGACGACGCAATCCGGTTTGAGGCCGGCCTTGCGGCATTTGATGTCGAGGAACTTCTCCATGCCGAGATCGGCGCCGAAGCCGGCCTCCGTCACCACATAGTCCGCGAGCTTGAGCGCGGTGGTGGTGGCAACCACCGAGTTGCAGCCGTGCGCGATATTGGCGAAGGGGCCGCCATGGATGAAGGCCGGCGTGCCTTCCAGCGTCTGCACCAGGTTGGGCGCGATCGCCTCCTTAAGCAGCGCGGTCATGGCGCCGTGCGCCTTAATTTCCTTGGCGCGAATCGGCTTACGCTCGCGCGTATAGGCGACGATGATATTGCCGAGGCGCTCCTTGAGATCGTCCAGATTGCGGGCCAGGCAGAAGATCGCCATGACTTCGGAGGCGACGGTGATGTCGAAGCCGGCCTCGCGCGGATAGCCGTTGGCGACGCCGCCGAGCGAGCAGACGATTTCGCGCAGCGCGCGGTCGTTCATGTCCATGACGCGGCGCCAGACGACACGGCGCGAGTCGATGCCGAGTGCATTGCCCCAGTAGATATGGTTATCGACCATGGCCGAGAGCAGGTTGTGCGCCGAAGTAATGGCGTGGAAATCGCCGGTGAAATGGAGATTGATGTCCTCCATCGGCACCACCTGCGCATAACCGCCGCCGGCCGCGCCGCCCTTCATGCCGAAGGACGGGCCCAGGCTCGGCTCGCGCAGACACAGCATCGCCTTCTTGCCGATATGGTTGAGCGCGTCGGTCAGGCCAACCGTCGTTGTGGTTTTGCCCTCGCCCGCCGTCGTCGGCGAGATGGCGGTAACCAGGATCAGCTTGCCGTCCTTCTTGTCTTTGAGCGTATTGATGTACTCCATCGACACCTTGGCCTTGTAATGGCCGTAGGGGTCGAGGTTCGAAGCCTCGATGCCGAGCTTCTCCTTGGCGATGTCCATGATCGGCCGCTTTTTGGCGGTCTGCGAAATTTCAATGTCGGATTTTGGCGACTGATGTTGCGAGGCGGGCATGGGATGTTTCCTACAAAGTTATTGGGTGAAAGTTGAATTTCGTTGGCAGAGCCGCGCTTCACGTTCTTCCCTATGGGGAGAGGGAGCGCGCTGTGCTCGTTGCGCGGTCATGCGAACTTCGCCCCCATGGCGATATTGGCGCTCTTCGCCCATTCGCCGGCTTCGATCTTCTTGCCGTCGGCGGGCTGAACGCGGGTAACCTTGAAACGGCCGTCGGCGCAGACGACCGTAAAGCCGTCGGCCTCGACCGCGACGATCTCGCCGAGCTTGCCGGCGATGCCCTTCGGGTCCTTGGCCGGCAGCGGCTTGGCGTCGAATATTTTCAGCGTGGCTCCGTTAAGCGTACACCAAGCGCCGGGCGCCGGATTGCAGCCGCGGATGAGGCGGTCGATCTGCTCCCACGGCTTGCCCCAGTCGATCTTCGCATTGCCGGGACCACAGCGGCCTTCATAAGTTGCGAGCGCCTCGTCCTGTTTGATGCGCGCGGCCTTGCCGGCCTTCACCAGATCGACGCCCTCCAGCATCGCCTCGACGCCCATCGGGAACAGGCGGTCGAAATAGACGGTACCAAGCGTGTCGGTACCAGAAATCGGCGTTTTCTTCTGGATGAGAATGTCGCCGGTATCGAGGCCGTTGTCGGGCCAGAAGATCGACAGCCCGGTTTCTTTCTCGCCCTTGATGATCGGCCAGTTGATGGCGGAAGCACCGCGATAGGCCGGCAACAGCGAAGGGTGATACTGGATCGAGCCGTGCGTCGGCGCGTTGAGGAATTCTTCCGGCACAAACAAAGTGACGAAGGCCATGACCTGCAGATCTGGCTTGAGCGCCTTAAACTCGGCCAGGACTTCCGGCGTTTTATAGGACGCCGGCTGCATCACCTTGAGACCGGCGGCGACGGCCGCTTCTTTCAAGGGATCGGCCTTGGCCCCCTCTTTTTCAGGCGCGACATAAACAGCGACGACTTCCTCGCCGCGCTTGAGCAATGCTTCCAGCACTGCCTTGCCGAAGGCCTGCTGGCCGTGAACGACGATACGCATTCAACATCTCCCCAAAGCTTGCACCGTCATGCCCGCGCAGGCGGGCATCCAGCTCTTAACAAAGCGCTGGATCGTCCGCTTTCGCGGACGATGACAGCGTTACGCGGCCTTTAAGCCGCCTTCTCTTTCTTCTCGGGCGCACTGAGCGCGCCGGAGTTCTTGATCTCCGCGATCTCTGACGCCTTGAAGCCGAGCACGTCGGAGAGAATTTCGTCGGTGTGCTCGCCCAAGAGCGGCGAGCGCTTCACTTCCGAAATCGAGTCCGACAATTTGATCGGGTTGCCGACGGTGAGATATTTGCCGCGCTTGGGGTGATCGACCTCGACCACGGTGCCAGTCTTGCGCAAAGACTCGTCCTCGGCAATTTCCTTCATCGAAAGGATCGGACCGCACGGAATGTCGAACTTGTTGAGGATGTCCATGGCCTCGAACTTGGTCTTGCTCATGGTCCATTGTTCGATGCGCGCGAAAATCTGATTGAGCTTCGGCAGACGCGCGCGCGGCGTTGAGAATTCCGGATCGGTCTTCCAGGTCGGCTCCCCGATCACGTCGCAGATAGCCTCCCAGACCGGCGCCTGGGTGATGAAGTAGATGTAGGCGTCGGGATTTTCCGGCGCACTCTTGCACTTGAGAATGCGGCCGGGTTGGCCGCCGCCCGAGTCGTTACCGGCGCGCGGGGTCGCCTCGCCGAATGGGATGCCCTCGCCGTACTGGCTGTATTCGGTGAGCGGGCCGGCCTTCAGGCGCTGCTGATCGCGCAGCTTGACGCGGCAGAGGTTCAAGACGCCGTCCTGCATGGCGGCGAGCACGCGCTGGCCGCGGCCGGTGCGGTTGCGCTGATACAACGCCGAGACGATGCCGAGCGCGAGATGCAAGCCGGTGCCGCTATCGCCGATCTGCGCGCCGGTGACGAGCGGCGGGCCCTCACGGAAGCCGGTGGTGGAGGCGGCGCCGCCGGTACACTGCGCGACGTTCTCGTACACCTTGCAGTCCTCGTAGGGGCCGGGGCCGAAGCCCTTGACCGAAGCAACGATCATGCGCGGGTTGGTTTTGTGGATGTGCTCCCAGGTGAGCCCCATGCGGTCGAGCGCGCCGGGCGCGAAATTCTCGACCAGCACGTCGCATTTGCGGATCAGCTCCTCGAGCACGCGCTTGCCTTGCGGGTTCTTCGAATCGATGGTGATCGAGCGCTTGTTATGGTTGAGCATGGTGAAGTAGAGCGAATCCGCGCCCTTTACATCGACCAGCTGATTGCGCGTCGCGTCGCCGACGCCGGGGCGCTCGACCTTGATGACGTCGGCGCCGAACCAGGCGAGCAGCTGCGTGCAGGTCGGACCCGACTGCACATGCGTGAAATCGAGAATGCGCACGCCGGTGAGCGCCTTGCCGTCCTGGCCGTAGGGCTTGGACGACGGACGCGGCAGCGCGCCATTGCTTTTCGCAGCGGGCTCTGCGCTTTTCTTGGCGCTCTTTTTCGCAGCCAACTTGCGCACCTGCTTTTTCGCCGGCTTTCTGGCTTTCGCCGCTTTCGTCGATTTTTTGGCCATCTTTTGGTCTCCTATCTCTCCGCTGTCATGCTCCGCGAAAGCGGAGCACCCAGCGCTTAGGGCTGGGTCCCCGCCTTCGCGGGGACGACAGCTTTGATTATTTCTTCTTCAACTGGCTCTGCGGGTTCAGATTGCCGATGCGGCCCGACTCGCTGCCCGCGGACGGATCGAGCACAGCGTTGATGAGCGTCGGCTTGCCCGAATCCATCGCGGCATTGACCGCGCGCTTCAACTCATCCGGCGAGGTCGCGTTGACACCGACGCCGCCGAAAGCCTCGATCATTTTGTCGTAGCGCGCGCCCTTGACGAACATCGTCGGCGCCGGATCGTCGCCGCCGCTCTGATTGACGTCGGTACCGCGATAAATTCCGTCATTGTTGAAGATGACGATGCAGACCGGCAAATTGTAGCGACAGATGGTTTCGACCTCCATGCCGGAAAAGCCGAACGCGCTGTCGCCTTCGACGCAGAGCACCGGCTTGCCGGTCTCGACCGCGGCGGCGATGGCATAGCCCATGCCGATGCCCATGATGCCCCAGGTGCCGACGTCGAGACGCTTGCGCGGGTTGTACATGTCGATGATGCCGCGCGCCAGATCGAGCGTGTTGGCGCCTTCGTTGACCAGAATGGCGTCGGGGCGCTCCTTGACGATGGTGCGCAGCACGCCGAGCGCACCGTGGTAATCCATCGGCACGTTGTTGTTCATCAGGCGCGGCGCCATCTTGGCGACGTTGTCCTCGCGCTTTTTGCTTACGGCACTGACCCAATCGGCGGGAGCCGCGGGCCACTTGCCCATGCCTTCGAGCAGCGCGTTGACGCAGGAGCCGATGTCGCCCACGACCGGCGCGACGATTTCGACGTTCGAATCCATTTCCTTCGGCTCGATATCGATCTGGATGAATTTCTTCGGCGCCTCGCCCCAGGTTTTGCCCTTGCCGTGCGACAGCAGCCAGTTCAAACGCGCGCCGATCAACATCACGACGTCGGAATCTTTCAGCACGGTTGAACGTGCGGCGCCCGCGCATTGCGGATGGGTATCCGGCAACAGGCCCTTGGCCATCGACATTGGTAGAAACGGAATGCCGCTTTTTTCAACCAGCGAACGGATGGCCTCGTCGGCCTGGGCGTAGGCCGCGCCCTTGCCGAGGATGATGAGTGGACGCTTGGCGCTTTTGAGCACATCGAGCGCGCGCTTGATCGAACCCGGCGATGGGATTTGTGCCGGCGCGGCGTCGATGACTTTCACCAGCGACTGCTTGCCCTTTTGCGCATCCATCACCTGGCCGAACAGCTTGGCCGGCAGGTCGAGATAGACGCCGCCGGGACGTCCCGATACGGCGGCGCGGATCGCGCGCGCCAGACCGATGCCGATGTCGGCTGCGTGCAGCACGCGAAACGCCGCCTTGCAGAGCGGCTTGGCAATGGCGAGTTGGTCCATCTCCTCGTAATCGCCCTGCTGTAGATCGACGACCTCGCGCTCGGACGAGCCCGAGATCTGGATCATCGGGAAGCAATTAGTGGTGGCGTGCGCGAGCGCGGTGAGACCATTGAGGAAGCCGGGCGCGGATACCGTGAGGCAGACACCGGGCTTCTTGGTGAGGAAGCCGGCAATCGATGCGGCATAGCCCGCGTTCTGCTCGTGACGGAACGACAGGACGCGAATTCCAGCCGCCTGCGCCATGCGGCCGAAGTCGGTGATCGGAATGCCGGGCACGCCGTAGATCGTGGTCAGGCCGTTGAGCTTGAGCGCGTCGATGATGAGGTTGAAACCGTCGGTCAGTTCCTGTTCGGTCTCGGCTGCGTGTTCTTTCACTGCTGCTTCAGCCATCGCACTCGTTCCCTCTTTTTTGTTTCGAACGAACCCGCGCCGGCCGCCCAAAAGGCGGCAGCCAGGGCCCGCGTCAGTCCAAATAATCTGCGAATTGCGCCACGTGGTCGGCGAGGCCGAGCGCGTGATCGCGCACCAGTTCCTCGGCGCGATCGGTGGCGCGCGTTTCCAAGGCTTCGATGATCTTGATGTGGTCGCGGATCGAACGATCCACGCGATCTTTCTCGACGATGGTTTTGCGCCGGATCATGCGCATATGAGTAAACAGATTTTCCGCCATTTCGATCAGCACGCGGTTACCGCTGAGCTTGATAATCGTCTGGTGGAATTCGATGTTAACTTCGGAATATTCATCCAGGTGGGCGCGCACCTGATCGCCCTCGAAGGTGGTGAACATTTTGCGGAGGGCCGCGATCTGATCGGCCGTCGCGGTCTGCGTTACCAGGCGCGCCGCCATGCTCTCAAGCGCGGCCCAGGCGGTGATCATCTCGATCACCTCGGCCTTGGTCTTGCGCACCACGTAGATGCCACGGCGCGGCACCGAGCGCACGAAGCCTTCGCTCTCGAGCTGCGCCATCGCCTCGCGTACCGGCGTGCGGCTGATGCCGAAGTCCTGCGCCAGCTTGCGCTCGTCGAGGCGGATTTCTTCGCGATTCTGATAGATATCCATCGCCACGATGGCATTCTTCAACGCGGCATAGGCCTTGTGTTTGAAGCTCGGCGTCACGTCGATTGGCGCGAGTGACGGCTGCGCGCCCAGCGGGGCGCGCGCAGCGCTCGGGCCGCGGGGGCGGACATTCACGCGGCGGGGATTTAAATCACGGGTACTCATGGCTGGTATACAATATGCCAGAGCAGCCCTACAGGCGCAACCGCCTTGTGATTTAGACTCGATGCAAGGCTCGCGCAAAAGGGTTTGCGCAAGCTTGCGGCCCCACCATCCAACGCGGTTTCGGCGATCGCCGAGGCAAAATTTTGCCGCCCGCGGAGAGCCCCGCGAGCGGCTTTTGTTTAGAGCGTTTTCGAGCGAAGTGGGTACCGGTTCGCGTGAAGAAAACGCGATAAAGTAAAAGCTAGAGCCTCGGCTTTGATTCCATCAAAGCCGGAAAGGCTCTAGTGTTAGGCGCGCTGATTTACCGCGCCCGGTGGAATCAGCCTTTCGCCATGATCCGCATGCGCATCGGCTTGAGCACCGCCAGCGCTATCACCGCGGCGAGAACGTTCAGAATCGCCGCCACGATGAAGACGGCGTGCCAGTTGCCGGTCCAGGTGGTCAGCACGTTCGCCAGCGGCACTAAAAGCGCTGCCGTACCCTTGGCGGTGTACAGCAAGCCGTAATTGGTGGTTGCGAACTTACGGCCATAAATATCCGTGCAGGTCGCCGGGAATAGCGAGTAGATCTCGCCCCAGGCGAAGAACACCATGCCCGACAGCAGCACAAAGTAGAGCGGGTTGGTCGCGAGATAGAACAGAGCGTAGATGCCGATGCCTTCCAGCAGGAAGGCGATGAACATCGTGTTCTCGCGGCCGATAGAGTCCGACACCCAGCCGAAGAACGGCCGGCAAATGCCGTTGAGCACGCGATCTATCGAAAGCGCGAAGGTCAAGGCCGGCAAAGTCAGGCCAAGAATCGAGACCGGTACACCGCCGACATTGAAGTCTTTGGCAATCGGCGCGAGTTGAGCGGTGGCCATCAGGCCGCCGGCGCCGACCATCACGAACATCAGGTACATGACCCAGAACACCGGAGTCTTGACCACTTCCTTCGGACCATAATCGCGCTTGGTCTGTTGCACGGCGGGCGCGGCGGGCGCCGCCACTTCGCCGGCTTGCGGCGCGCGCAGGAACAGAGCGACGATCACGACCACGAGCCCCTGCCCCAACCCGAACCAGAGAAAGGCCGACTGATAACCGCTGGAAGCGATCATGTTGGCGATCGGGATCACGGTGAGCGCGGAACCGGCGCCGAAGCCTGCCGCGGTCAGACCGGCGGCAAGGCCGCGGCGATCCGGAAACCACTTGAGTGCGTTACCCACCGAGGCGCCGTAAATCACGCCGGCGCCGATGCCACCGATGGCCGCGCCGATATAGAGCAGCGTCAGCGAGTCCGCGATCGAATTGATGTACCAGGCGATGGCGACCAAAACGCCGGAGCCGCAGACCATCACCTTCGGACCGAACTTGTCGATCAGATAGCCCTCGATCGGCACCAGCCAGGTTTCGGTCAGAACGAAGATGGTGAACGCGACCTGGATCGCCGCACGGCCCCAGTGATATTTCTGGTCGATCGGATTGACGAATAGCGTCCAGCCGTATTGCAGGTTGGCGATCATCACCATGCAGATGATGCCGAAGATAAGCTGGCCCCAGCGCGTCGCGTCCGACGCGCGCGCGGATGTCGCAGTCCCTGCTGCCACTGCCATCGACGTTCTCCCTGATGACAAGATTCGCCGGCGGCAAAATCTTGCGTTTGTTATGCGGCTGGTTCACCGTCTAAAATAAAGTATTACGCGGCGGGTCGGCTGCTGCGTCATAAATTGGGTGTAAAAAAAATTCGCTGATCGAATTCGATCGGCGGAGAAAATTTTGAGTGCGTCGCACAAATTATCGACGCGGAAATTTAGCGGTTGTTACGCTGCCGCTGTCTTGCGCCGGCATTGCACGGCGTCGGGCGGGTGGCGGCCTAGCCCGCCACGCCCATATCTTTTTTGCCGCCGCGCAGGCGCGTCCACAGGCCGTGGATCATCGGCCAGAATAAAGCGATCAGACCAAGCCCCATGATGGTCGAGACCAGTCCGCTCGACCAAAACACGCTGAGATTGCCCTGCGAGGCCAGCAGCGATTGCCGGAATCCCTCTTCTGCTTTGTCGCCAAGCACGATTGCGAGAACCAACGGCGCCAGCGGATAATCGGTTTTCTTCATCAGATAACCGGCGACGCCGAACACGACCATCATCACCACATCGAAGGTGTTGTTGTGCACCGTGTAGGCGCCGATCGCACAGAACACCAAAATGACGGGCGCGATGACGCTGAACGGAATGCGCAAAATGGCGGCGAACAGCGGAACGCAGGTCAAAACGATAATGAGGCCCACGACGTTGCCCATATACATGCTGGCGATCAGGCCCCAGACGAAATCCTTTTGCTCGGTGAACAGCAGCGGCCCCGGTTGCAGGCCCCAGATCAGCAGGCCGCCCAGCAGCACCGCCGCCGTGGGCGAGCCCGGCACGCCGAGCGATAGCATGGGCAACAGCGCCGAGGTGCCCGCGGCATGGGCCGCGGTTTCCGGCGCCACCACGCCTTCGATTTCGCCGGTGCCGAAGAGATGACCGCGTTTGGATATGCGCTTGGCGATGCCGTAGCTCATGAACGAGGCCGGGGTCGCACCGGCCGGGCTGATGCCCATCCAGCAGCCGATCAAGCAGGAGCGCAGCGACAGCATCCAATAGCGCGGTAGTTCCTTCCAGGTATGCAGCACGACGCGCATGTTCAGCTTCGCGGACTTGCCGCGGAAGCTCAATCCTTCTTCCATGGTCAGCAAGATTTCGCCGATGCCGAACAGGCCGATCACCGCGATCAGGAAGTCGAAGCCGTTGAGCATCTGCTCGGCGCCGAAAGTGAGGCGCAACTGCCCGGTCATCTGATCGAGGCCGACGGCGCCCAGGCCGAAGCCCAGCATCATCGAAGCCAGCGTCTTGAACGGCGGCTCCTTGCTAAGGCCGATAAAGCTGCAAAAGGCGAGAAAGTAGACCGAGAAGATTTCTGGCGGGCCGAACTCAAGGGCGAAGCTCGCGACCAGCGGCGCCACCAGGGTGATAACGATGACGGCGAACAACGCGCCGACGAAGGACGAGGTGAAGGCCGCGGTCAGCGCTTCGCCGGCCTGGCCCTTCTGGGCCATCGGATAACCGTCGAACGTGGTCGCCACAGACCATGGTTCGCCCGGTATGTTGAACAAGATCGACGTAATCGCGCCGCCGAACAATGCGCCCCAATAGATGCAGGACAACATGATGATCGCCGACGTGGGCGACATCGAAAACGTCAGCGGCAGAAGAATGGCGATACCATTGGCGCCGCCGAGACCGGGAAGCACGCCGACAATGACGCCGAGAACGATGCCGACGACCATCAGCAGCAGGTTGAATGGCTGCGCGACCACCGCGAAGCCGTGAAAAAGATTGCCGATGTCCTCGATCATTGTTGCGTCTCTTCCCGTCGAATGATGGTCTTTTTGATCTTGTGGAATATCGCCCGCGCCGCGCCAATGGCGCAGCGAAGTCGCCTTAATATCCAAGCATGTGTTCGAGCGGTCCCTTCGGCAACGGCACCAAGAACCAGACTTCGAACATGAAGAATGTGAGGATCGGCATGCCAACGCCGACGGCCACGGCCGAGACCCAATTGTAACGGCCGAACCACCGCATGAAGAATGTGATCAGCACCGCCGATGCGACATACATCCCGGTATAGGGAATTACGGCGACGTAAATTATCGTCGGCACTAGGACCGATACCACCTGCCGCAATTGACCCCACTCGGCGAAGACTCTGCCGTCCGCCGGGGCCAGAAAAGCCTGCGTGAAATTTATCGCCGACGACAGCAGGACGATCAGGCTGACATAGAAGGGAAAGAAGCCGGCGCGCGGCCCGTCGGAGGCCCAACCGATACCGACCTGCAAACTGCCGTAGATTCCGATGATCGCCAGAATGGCGATGCTAACGGCTACCCCAATTTCGACTCCCCGGTGGGACGGGCCCGTCCCACCGGTCTCATTGACGCTTTCGCTCATGACATACTCGTGTTGCTGCGGCCGTTTAATGCCGCATGCTCGTTGGTCTACGTGTTAGTTGGTCTTGGCGAGAAAGCCGGCCTTCTTCATCAGGCCTTCATGCAACTTCTCCGCGTCGGCCACCCACTTGATGTATTCCGCGCCCGTCATGAAGGTCTGGTTGAACGCACCGTTCTTCATCAGATCCTTCCATTCCGGCGTTTCGCGCACCTTCTTGAACATATCGACGTAGTAGGCAACCGCTTCCTTGCTCACGCCCGGCGGCATGAAGAAACCGCGCAGCATGACATATTCAACCGGGATGCCCGCCGACTTGCAGGTCGGGATCGAATCCCAGGCGAGATCGCCGGCGATCTTGTCGTGGTAGTCGAGCTTTTTTGAGTCGAACACGCAAAGCGGACGCAACTTGCCGGCACGCCAATGCGCCACCGCCTCGATCGGATTGTTAACCGTCGAGTCGACGTGATTGCCGACGAGCTGCACGGCGACGGCTCCACCCCCTTTGTAGGGGATGTACGTCATCTTCTTCCCGGCCACGGCTTCGAGCGCCACCGTCACGATCTGATCTTCCTGCTTGGAGCCGGTGCCGCCCATCTTGAATGTGTTGTCGGGCGCCGCTTTGATCGCGTCGAGATATTCCTTGGCGGTCTTGTACGGCTTGTCGGCATTGACCCAGAGCACGAATTCGTCGAGCGCCATCATGGCGACCGGGGTAAGATCCTTCCAGTTGAAGGGAATGCCGGTGGCGAGCGGCGTCGTGAACAGGTTCGATAGCGTGATGATCAGCTTGTGATCATCTCCTTTCGAATTCTTGACATCGAGAAAGCCTTCACCGCCGGCGCCGCCGGACTTGTTGATGACGACGACCGACTGCTTCGACAGGTTATGTTTGGTGATGATGCCTTGCATCGTGCGGGCCATCTGGTCGGCACCGCCGCCCGTACCGGCCGGCACGATGATTTCGATCGGGTGGGTCGGCTCCCATGCGTCGGCGGGCGCCGAAGCAAACGCGAATGCCCCGCCAATACAGGCGGCGGCACCGAAGCGCATAAATTTTCCGATAACTAACATGAATCCTCCCTTGCTGGGTTTCTTGTGAGCGCCCCCGATCTTATTGCCGGTTAGGCGTGAAATGTACGGTTTTCTTGCAAACCGCTGGGTCGCTGCCGACGATTATACATAATACCAATCCCAATGCACGCGTATCCGGTACAAAAATAGGGGGCGGTAATGGCCCGTGCGCTACGAAATGCCGCGGTCACGTTGCAGTGCAGCATGTATTTTTTCGGGGAGTGAGGTGGGGAAAACTGCGGGAAATGTGGGCACAGGCGCGTGCTCTTACTGGCGCGCACGATAGCCCTGCACTGCGCTTTTAATATGTATATCGAGCGGAGCGGGACCGTCAGCGCCAATCGGCGACGCGCTGTAATTCCGGCCCATTGAGAATCGTGAGCGAACGGCTGCTGATTTCGATCAAGCCGGCTCGTTGCAACTCGCCCAGCACCTTGCTGACGTGCACCGGGGTGAGTCCGGTCGCGTCGGCGATGTGGCGTTGACGCAACGGGAAATCGAAAGTCAGCGTGCGAACCAGGCTGCGCTTTGCCACTTTGTCGGCGAGCCGCAGGATCAGCCGCGCGATGCGTTCGTCGGCGCGGCGGCGTCCGAGATCGAGCGCCAACTGGTCGGAGCGCGCCTTCGCCTCGTTCCAGAGGCTGAATAATTTTTCAAGAAGATCGGAACGGCCAAACAAGAGTCCCTTGACCTCGTCGCGCTTGAATTTGCGATAGGTTACCTCGGTGATGGCCTCGACCGATTGCCCCGACAGCGGCGCCAGCAAGCTGCTGGCCGAAACAATGTCACCCGGCAACAGGAATGAAATAATCTGCCGCCGCCCATCGGGCAGCGCGACCGACGACATCGCCCAGCCGCTGCAAATGATCGGCACAAATTCCGACCACTCTTTCGGATGCAAAATAAGCCGCCGCGCCGGAATCGTGTGCACGGTCGCCGCCAAGGGCAACACGCTTCGTCTGCTTTCCGCGCCGCTCTCACCCCCCTTCATCGTTCCGCCGCAAAGAAGATTAAAGGCGGGGCAAAGCGAGCATGCGATGTCGCACGACATTGCGCCGGATGTTGCCGCCAGCGAGGAGACATCACACGTCTCGGGCGCCATCGGAATATAGCCCGGCGCTTCCTCCGTCAGACGATGCGCGAGGAAGCTCGTATTGTTGAGCTTTTCAGGGCGATCGGTTTGCGGTTTGGACAGGTTTTCAGAAACCAGGTTTGCCACATTGTACATCCGGGTTGTCGCTTCGCGTGAGCGGCCATCGACGTCGATCAGAAAACGGATGTCTAGTGAGTACCCCTACGCTGCTGGCAACATCCGTAGCATACGACCGCTGACGCACGCCTTGCTTTCGAATCGCATTTTCACAGCTAGACGTATTCCGCTTATTCGGTACAGTGAAATTGTAGCAATCTAGATTGCCGTCATGAATACCGGTCGTCTGCTGTTCGGCATGCTTGTCGTGTTTTCTGTTTAAGATGGAATGAAATAGGCATACGGTAAATTTACGGGACGCCGGACATTTACCTCCCGATATTTTTTAGAAATATTTTTTCACTTTGTCCTTCGCGCACGATTTTACCGGAGACTCGGTGCGATCTTACCAATTCAATTGAAGTCAAAAATTGCCGCGCTGACTCGCGATTGATCCGCGCATGAAGCCACGCGATTTTTCCGGAGTTAAAATACCGCTACGGCGGTATTGGCATCCGCGCCGATTGTTGTTCCAGGCGCCATTTTTTTTCAGCGAAGCCTGTCCTTAACGCGGAATTATCCGGAATCGTGATTTCAGCCAAGTCGATTGCAACCGCATCGGCAAACAATAAATGGCGCAACAGGCCTGTAGATGGTGCGCGATTTTTCCACCGTATCGCGGCAGCCGCGCCTTTGCCGGTGCACAAATGGGGCCTGTGCTCGGACGGCCGTAGCTGGACCCGAGTGCGTGGACAACATTCGCGCCGGAACGACTTAGGGCCCAGCCGAAGCCGGCTGGGCCCTAAGTCGTTCGCTCATGTTGGTTGCGGGGGCAGGATTTGAACCTGCGACCTTCAGGTTATGAGCCCCAGGCAACAGGCTGCGCGCGACTGCGCACAATTTCCTTTTCCTTCGTATTTTCAATGACTTAGTTGACTTTAGGTAGCCCAACCCCCACGTTGGTTTTCGCAGGCGCGCGCCGCGATATTCGCCCTCTTGCTTCCATGGTGCTTCCACGGGCGAACGCGGTCAAATCTGGAAGCAGATTAAGCATCGCTACGGGATCGCAGACATGACGAAACTCACCAAGCGCGTCGTCGATGCGGCAGGGATTAAAGACACCGAGCATTTTATCTGGGACGACGAACTCCCCGGCTTCGGGTTGCGCGTGCTGGCGAGCGGCCGCAAGAGATATGTCGTCCAGTACCGCGCCGGTCGTCGATCGCGCCGCATCAGCCTTGGTCCTGCCGCCGTGCTCACCTGCGAGCAGGCACGAAACCGGGCGATCACAATTATCGCCGCGACCAAGAACGGCGAGGACCCGGCGGCCAGGCGCGATGCCGACCGGCGGGCCATTACGGTCAAGGAGCTCGCCGACCGCTTCGACAAAGAGCACATCGCCATCCGGCTGAAACCGAGCACGGCCAAGGGCTACCGGCGGATGCTCGAGCGCGTGATCGTTCCGGCGCTCGGGCGCCATCGCGTGACTGAAGTGACGCGGGCTGACGTCGCCAAGATCCATCACGACCTCCGGCATATCCGCTACGATGCCAACCGGTCCCTGGAGATCATTTCCAAGATGTTCAACCTCGCCGAGATGTGGGGGTTGCGGCCTGACGGATCAAACCCGCGCAAGCACATCAAGAAATATCCGGAGGAGAAGCGCGAGCGGTTCCTGAGCCCCGCTGAGCTTCGGCGTGTCGGCGATGTGCTGCGCGAGATGAAGGCTGAAGGCATCGAACTGCCCTTCTCTATCGCTGCCATACGACTGCTGATCCTGACGGGTTGCCGGCTCGGTGAAATCATGACGCTGCAATGGGAGCACGTTGACATCCCGGGCAAGGCGCTTCGCCTGCCGGATTCAAAGACCGGCGCGAAGGTCGTGCATCTCGGCCAGCCCGCGGTCGAGGTCTTGGCGAAGATCGAGCGCGTCGAGGGAAATCCGTGGGTGATCGTGGGAGCAAAACCGGGCGCACGGCTCACGGACCTTCAGCCATTCTGGCAGCGAGTGCGCGCACGAGCCGGTCTTAAGGACGTCCGCATCCATGATCTTCGACATACGTTCGCATCGACGGCTGTTGCCGCAGGTCAGGGACTGCCAATGATTGGCAAGTTACTCGGACATACGCAGGTTCAGACGACCGCGCGGTATGCGCATCTGGCGGCTGATCCGATTAAACTGGCTGCGAATCACGTTTCGGCAGCGATCGGAGCTCAATTGGATGGCCGCTCGGCATAACGCCCTTGCCGACAAAGCGCGCGCCGCTGCGTTAGCTCAGCGGGTGCATTCCGTCTCGGAGTGGCTATCCTCCAGCGGTAGGCAAAGCCTCAAGGGTCGCAGGCAATGCTACTGCGGCGTCGATCGCTTCGATCAATCGCTCGCGAGAATCCCTTGCTGCTGTTTGATCGCTTGCCCCCGCAAAAAACCAAACCAGCAAAGATGGATAAAACCCGGTCAGCTCATTGGGAAACTGGAAGTTGACCATTTGTCCAACAAGATTGAGCTCCCAATGATCTTTTTTTGCGCATTTTTTCACATGCGCTACGATTGCATTCGCGAATGCCGCGTATGACTCTGTCCTAGCGCAGTTGTAGTGGATACTCGCAAATTGAACATATCCTCCGGCTACTTCACGGCGGCGCATGGGCACACGGGTGGGTTCTTGGTGCGAACCTAATTCGCAACCTAGCGTGAAGATTGTCGATCCGACATTCGCGATACGCACGAGCAAGCGGCGCAGCGCCGGTGACGCATTTCCCTCTGCGATTGCACTCGCCTTGTCTGGGTGCCCCCGGAGGTCCTCAAATCCGCTATTGTTGCGAATGTCGTCCGCGATAGCGGCGTACGGGATTGTCATCCTCACGGGATCGACGCGAAATGTGAATTTGAACGTCATCGCTATTAGAAATCAAATTTGGGCGCCTTAGCCGCCGAACTGATCCTTTCCCAAAGGTCATGAGCAAGATTGTTTCTCGCAAGGAGGAATAACCAATACAGGCGCTGCCCGTGATCGCCCTTTATCAACTCCCAATGTCTTGCCCGAGGAAGGCCAAGCGCCATTACCTTATCAGACCAATATTGGATAAGCGCGGCGCGAAGTGTCTCCTGGTTCATATTGGTACCGACATTCTCACGCCAACCAGGGGCGAACTTGTCGAACTCGTCGTGCGCCTCGGATGTATAGCGATGCGCGTTGCGTTGGAGGTCGTGCAGGCTAACGTGAGCGATCACATCGATCCGCTTGAGCTTGGCTAGTTCTACAAACAGATCGAATGACAGCGTGCCCAAATTGTAGGGGTCGAGAAACGCGAGATGCAAACCGTTTCGATCCAAGCTCCGCACGATCTTCGGCATCGCCACACTCGCAGGACCCGCGAAGGGGCGAACAGGAGCGTCTACTGCGGTCAATCTTTTCGTGGCTGCGTCCAGCAGATCATCGTCGTCGTCAGAAATGTTGATTGAGGTGAAACGCCCCGGCGACTCTAGGGCTCGCTTGAATGCCGCGACGGGACTGCCATCAATGAATCTGGTTGTGTCACGAATGAGCGAGCGACCTGGTCCGCAAAACGGGTCGATGTAGGCCGCGCCGGTCCCGGCATACTTCTTACGAGCGCCGCCCGATGCGTAAACGTAGTCAGTAACGATCTTGAGCTTATCGACGGCCCAGGAACCAACCTTCTCGGCAATCAGCCCATCATCACCCTGCGTATACCGCTCTGGGTCTCTCTGAGCCATCTTCAGCACCCTTCCCTCGCGAATCCGTTGCCAATATCATTTTGAATGAACTATGGGGAAACTCGCGCCACAAACTACCATCTAACTTGCCGCCGCCCTTGCCGTTGTCAGGTGGGTCGATCTTCATTGCTTGCTGTTCGGTAAGGCCGTCTTCGACGATGCACGGGTTGTTCTTGTACGTGCCCCACTGCTTCAAGAACGGTGCGGCTCCGACTCGGCGGCATTCCGCGATTGCATTGCGCGCCCATTGTGGATCGGTCAGACGAACGAGGTCCGACCGAACACCGCTTTCGCCCCCAATGATAACCCAATCGGGAGAGCGGCCATCAATGTCTAACTGCCCGAGGGGGCCAATAGCTGGTTCGTAACTCACGAAGTGAATTGCTGCGGGCACTTTGAGAAGGTGCGACGCTCGCTGCTTGTAAGCGCGTGCGTCTTCCGTTGTCGTGCCGAGCCAGACGTTCGGATATCCGTCGCCCCAATCTGCCGGCAGCATCTTGCGAATATTTTGCGGTCGCTTGGTCAAGAGCTGCCAATCCAATTCATCGCATGCACGAATGAGGTTGAACAAATCCGTGCGCCAAGAGGGGTCTACCTGATTGTCGAACACGTCGGACAGCGACGCACAAAACACGCGCTGACGTCGTCCATGCTCGGTCTGGAACAACCGTGCCCGGTTGTTCCAAGCCAAGGGATTGCGCCAGTACGCTTCGGTAGTGCGGCGGCGGGGATGGTTGCCCCACTCGACCTGACCACTTCGCTTCGCCCATTTCTCCGCATAGCAAAAGTCGCATGCCGAGGGTGCACCCCTTGCACGCGCGACTTTCGTGCAGCCGACCCACGGATTAAACGTCGAGTCGGTCCACTCAATTTTGGATTTGGCACCCATCGGAGATCAGCCTTTCCGAGCGCACAATCGCTGGCGCGAATTTATCCCAGAAGTGGTTAAAAGAACAAATAAAAGAACTTCATGAAGGCGGTGCTTCGGTCAACCATCCGCGCTCGCCGAATTCAGAAAGATCAACTCCCGGCGGCGCGTACCATCCCGCCGAGCAATAGCGGGCGCCAAGCTTCATCGCGACGCCCTTGTTGCCATAAGGAATCCGCAGTGGTGTCCCGGCCGTCGAATTTGGCTGGTCGGGAGTCGACGGATCGACATCGCCAGCTTTGCGTTTCCCAGACCTCTTCGTCGGCCCCGCAGATCGAGGCGCAGCTGAACCAGCCGGCTTATAGACAGTCTTGCGAGCGCGCTTGCGGCGCTTCGTGCCTCGGTTCGAGTCAATCCACTCGGACATGGCAGCCGAGTTAGCCTTCGCCTCGTTGGGAATGACGAGGCCTTTCCCCTGCGCGATCTTCTTGGCGTACAGCAACTGGGCCGGACTGACCGGTTTGGGTTCAGGCTTCCCCGGCATTCCGCCGTCAGCTTTCTTGGGTGCATGTTCATTGAGGAACTTGCGGCAGATCGAGATCGACGTCTTGTAGCCGGGCGGAGGCTTGATGCCCTTCTGCCGGACAAGGCTGTCAGCAAAGCGCTTCATCGCAGGCGTCGGCGGATACGCAGCGGCGCCGGTACCGACTGAAGCGCCTAGCAAGGGAGGCCGGCCGGCGGCGCCCTCTTTCAGCTTGCCGATGATGCGCTGGGCGACATCGCAAACGGCATCAATCGCGCCGACCATCTCCTGCTTGCCGACAACGACATCGTCGAGCAGACATTCAAGTTGCGCCGTGACGCCCGGATCGACCAGCGCCGGATCGGCCTGTTTGAGAACGCCGAACAGCGTGAGCCCGGTCTCTGTCGGTACGATGTGCTTTCCCTGGACAATCAGGAAACCTTGTTTCTTGAGCCCGCCGATGATCTCGGCTCGGGTCGCCGGCGTGCCGATCCCCTTGGCCTCTTTAAGGCGCTCCCGCAGAACCTCATCGTCAACGAAACGCCAGGCATTTTGCATCGCCTCGATCAGAGTGCCTTCGTTGTAGCGTGGCGGCGGACGGGTCTCCTTGTCCTCAATTTTTGGATCGTGCAGTTGCGCTGTTTCGCCGTTGCGCAGCGGCGGCAGCAATTGCGCCTCGTCGCCCTTTTCGTCGGCAGGCTGCCACTCCGGGAATGCTGCACGCCAGCCGAGATCGATGGGCTGACGGCCGGCGGCGCGGAATTCGAAGCCACGCACGTCGAGCGTTGCGGTGGTCTGCCGGTAGCGAAAGTCAGGCATCAGTGCTGCCAGATAGGCCCGCGCGATGACGTCGAACAGTTTTTTCTCGTCGGATGACAGGCGAGGCCAGACCTCGCGCAATTTGTCGATCGTGTTGACGTTGGGAATGACGGCATGATGGCTCGCGCCCTCCAGCCCCTTGTCGTAGAAACTGCCGCTCGCACCCCTGCGGATCACCGGCGGATCTGGCACGGGGATTGCGCTGAACGACTGTCCCACCCGGAGCCCGGCCGCGATCCGCGGTACGTCCGATATCAGGCTCTGCGGCAGGTAGCGCACCTCGGCGCGCGGATAGGTGATGATCTTCTTGCCCTGGCCGTCATAGAGTTCCTGCGCCACCGCGAGCGTCTTGCTGGCCGGCCAGCCGAAGCGCGAGCCGCAGAGCTTCTGCAGCGAAGGCAAGTCGTGCAGCTTGGGTGGCCCCTGCCGCTTATCCTCGACGCGCACGGCAAGCGCACCCTTAAAGCCTTCAGCTGCTTGGACGACGTCCCGAGCAATCTCGCGCCGGACAATTCGGTCCTGGGGCGCGTGCCGCATCTGGAATTGGCCGCTCTCAACTTTCGCGGTGGCGACAACTTCAAAATAGGCGAGTGGCACGAAGTTGCGGATTTCCAACTCGCGCTTGCACACAATGGCCAGAGTCGGCGTCTTCACGCGACCAACGCCGATCACTCTTCGTGCGCCCTGTCCCAGGATGACGGTCGCGGTGCGAGTGAGCGACAGGTTGTAGATCTGGTCGGCCTGCCGGCGCGCGACGGCGGCGGCGTAAAGCCGGGCATATTCAGAATTTGGTTTTGCCCGACCGAATGCGTCGCGGATGGTCTGCTGGTCCTGCGCGGTGAACAGCACCCGCATCACCTGACCGCGGTACTCATAATGCTCAAGAATTTCCTGCCCGATGAGCTGACCCTCGCGGTCGCAATCGGTGGCAAGCCAAACCCGCTTGGCGGTGCGCAATGCATCGCGAATGGCTCTGAGCTTGGCGGCCTTGTTGCCGCCCTCTGCCGGGCGAGTGCCGTAAAGCCCTTCGGGCCGCAGCAGGATCGGAGACCAGCGCTTCCACGCCGGCACAACATCCTCCGGTTCGAGCAGGTCGAACAAATGCCCCTCGGCTGGAAGGATGTCCCCGTAGCGAGAACCAACCGCGGCGCGGACGTCTTTGGCTTGGCTGGATTTCTCCGTGATGACGATCTGATCAGCCATGACGGGCTCGTTTAGATCAATGAATGTGAATCGACCGCGCCGCGATAAGAACATATAGTGAACACGATGGGGACGCAAGCCGCCTTTTGACGGCATCGCGCTAGGCAGGAACCCCAGCTCCGTATACGCGCCACCCATCCCGACCCCGACTGACAACATTGCCAATATGGCCATTCTGGCCAACAATAGCTTGCCAGTACGGGGAGCCGGATGCGGACTATTTCAGCGAAAGACGCCAAGTACAATTTCGGCAAGCTGATCGACACGGCCCGCGCCGAGCCCGTCACTGTCGTGAAGTACGGGCGGCCTGTGGTCGTGGTGATGGCGGTGGAGGAGTACCAGCGGCTCAAGGGATTGGAGGCACCAGACCCTGCACCGGCTGGCCGAGCCAAAAAGAGGAGGGCTAAGGGGTGACCATACTGCTAGGACGACCGAGAAAAAATGGTGCTACCTATCCCCGCCGGTTCAACAACGGCGAACAGCGCGGCGCGCTGCTATTAGACGGCAAGCGTTGGTGCCACAGCATCCCGCCGGTCAGCAACGCCGAGGTCGTCAGGGCGCAGCGCTTCCAATGATGCTGTCCCCATACCACGCCAAATATTTCGCGCATGACCTGACCCGCAGGGCTGTGGGCGGCATGGATCGGCTTTCCATGTCGCTGTTCGACGCGGCGGTCGATCTCAATCCGCACCAGATCGAGGCGGCGTTGTTCGCCCTCGAATCCCCGCTCTCAAAGGGCGTCATTCTGGCCGACGAGGTCGGCCTCGGAAAGACGATCGAGGCTGGTATCGTCCTTTGCCAGTTTTGGGCCGAACGCAAACGTCGCTTGCTGGTGCTCTGTCCTGCATCGCTGCGTAAGCAGTGGGCACTGGAGCTGGGAGAGAAGTTTAACCTGCCTACGCGGGTGCTGGATGCGAAGACCTTCCGCAATGAGCAACGGAACGGGCGGTCGCCGTTCAGCGAGAAGGCCATTCTCATCATGTCCTTCAACTACGCGAATGCGCTGCGCGACGAACTGAAGGCCATCGCATGGGATCTTGTGGTCGTGGATGAGGCCCACAAGCTCCGTAATGCCTATCGGCCGAGTAACAAGGTTGGCCAGGGCATCCGCTGGGCTACCGAGGATTGCCGGAAGCTATTGCTCACGGCCACGCCGCTACAGAACTCGCTCCTCGAACTGTTCGGCCTCTCGACCCTGATCGACGAGCATCTATTTGGAGATATCAACGCCTTCCGAGCCCAGTACGCCAGCGCTGGTGGCAGCATCCCCGATCTGCGTCAGCGCCTCTCGGGGTTCTGCAAGCGAACACTGCGCAACCAAGTCACTGAGTATATTCGGTACACCGAACGGCGGACGATTACGCGACCGTTCACGCCGAGCGACGACGAGCACGCGCTCTACGAGGCGGTGTCTGGATTCCTACAGCGCCCCGATAGCTATGCGCTCCCGCAACGCCAGCGCCACCTGACGGCACTCATTCTGCGCAAGCTGCTGGCTTCATCTTCACAGGCCATCGCCGCGACGCTCGACACGCTCCGGACGCGCCTCGAAACCTTGCGCGATGAGCACACACAGAGTGATCCCGAGTTCGCGGAGCGGCTAATCGAGGCGGAAGAAATTGAAGGCGACCTGCTCGACGAAATTCTCATGGAAGATGAGGCTGTCGACGCACCCGAGACAGCGCCCGTCACCATAGACCGGCAGAAGCTACGCGAGGAGATCGACATCCTGCAGCGGCTCGCTACTTGGGCGCGCGGCATCGGCATCGACACCAAAACGCGAACGCTCCTCAAGGCGCTGGACATCGGCTTCGAGCAGATGACCACGACCGGCGCAGCGCGTAAGTCGCTGATTTTCACCGAGTCGCGTCGCACGCAGGAGTATCTGAAGACCTTCCTCGAAACTCACGGCTACCAAGGGCAGGTGGTTCTCTTCAACGGCACGAATGGCGGGCCGGAAGCGACCGCGATTTACGAATGCTGGGTTGAGAAGAACAAGCACACTGGGCGTTCCTCGGGCTCCCGCGCGGTGGACGTGCGGACTGCTCTCATCGAGCATTTCCGAGACGATGCGACCATTCTGCTCGCGACCGAAGCAGCGGCTGAAGGCATCAATCTGCAATTTTGCTCGCTCGTCATAAACTACGACTTGCCCTGGAACCCGCAGCGCATCGAGCAGCGTATCGGCCGCTGTCACCGCTACGGGCAGAAGCACGACGTTGTGGTCATTAACTTCCTGAACGAGCGCAATGAGGTCGACCGCCGCGTGCTCGAGCTGCTGGCCGAGAAATTCAGCCTCTTCAACGGCGTCTTTGGCGCTTCGGATGAGGTGCTTGGGACCATCGAGTCCGGTGTGGACTTCGAGAAGCGCATTCTCGCCATCTATCAGGAGTGCCGCACGCCCGAGGAAATCGACGCCGCATTCCGTAAGCTGCAAGAGGAGATGGACGAGGGTATCCGCACGCGTATGGACGACACGCGCCAAAAGTTGTTCGAGCACTTCGACGAGGACGTGCATCAGCGTCTGAGGCTCCAGCTCGCCGATGCCAAAGCGCAGCTTGACCGGGTTGGCCAACGCTTCTGGTCATTGACGCGCTTCATGCTAGACGACCGTGCCCGCTTCGATGACGCCGCGCTGGCCTTCGATCTTACCCGTCCGCCGCAAGACGACATTGAAGCAGGCCGCTACCATCTGATCTCGAAGTCGCACCCGCGGGCAGATGAAGACGGCGGCGAGGAACGCAGCCGTTTTCTCTACCGACTCTCCCACCCATTGGGCGAGCATGTGGTGGATTCAGCTAAGAGCCTGGCGACCCCTCCAGCACAGATTATCTTCGACATGACGAACCACCCGACGCGCATGCATGTGATTGAATCGCTGCAAGGAAAGAGAGGGTTCCTCGCCCTCACGCGGTTGGCGATCGAATCCTATGAGCGCGAGGAGTACTTGCTTTTTTCCGGCTTCGACGAGGGTGGCGCCTCGCTCGATCAGGAGACGATGGAAAAACTGTTCGGCTGTGCGGGCCGAGTGGACGGTAGCGACAAGATACCCGAAGCGGCGCGGCAACGCCTTGCCGCCGAAGCGGACCGTCATGCCAAGGCGACGGTGAGCCGATCGCTGGAGCAGAACAGCACACACTTCAATCAAGCGCGGGAGAAGCTGGAGAAATGGGCCGACGACATGGTGCTCTCGGCCGAAAGGGCGCTCACGGACACTAAAGAGCAGATCAAAGCGCTCCGCCGCGAAGCGCGCCAAGCTTCCACTCTTGAAGAGCAGCATCGCATACAAGAGAAGCTTCAAACTCTTGAGCGCCAGCAGCGTCGTCAGCGACAGGAAATTTTCAAAGTGGAAGACGAAATTATGGAGAAGCGGGACGCATTGATCGAATCGCTGGAACGGCGACTGGCGCAACGGATAGAATCAGAATTGCTTTTCTCGATTCGATGGAAAATTATTTAGGTGGCTTGATAGCTGGGGGAGACTATGAAGCAGATACGACAGGCTACTACCACCGAATCTCTATTTATGGAATTGCAGCGTTGGTGTCGAAGCGGAGCAAGCCGGAAGCGTGACGTTCTACAAATCATGTCCGCGTTCGCATCTGGGAGTGCCGTTGAAGCCTTGGAGCCACTTTTTGATATTTTTCTGTCGGATGGCAATTCTATAGATTTTATCATAGGCATTGATCGAAACGGCACGAGTCAGGATGCGATCTCGCGACTTTATGAATTGTCGCATGCGTACACCAAACAGATCACATGCCGAGTATTTCACGCACCGAGTAGTGCGGCGATTTTTCATCCAAAACTGTATTTGTATCATCGAGCTGACAAGCTTTCGGCAGTAACCGGATCAGCCAACCTCACCTTGGGAGGATTGGCACACAACTTTGAAAGCCTCTTTCTTTACAAAGATATTTCTCGCTCATCTGTCGAGGCGAGAGCTTTGGTGGATGTTTGGAACACCTTTGCGCATCCAGCTCATCCGCTGAAGGGCGCGTTTCTTCGTCCACTAACTAAAGATTATTCGCGCGAGCTTCTGCGCAAGTTACCAAAATATTCTCAGATTGAGCAAAAAATTCCTCCTAGTGGAATTGGCGAGATTTGGAAACCGATCTCCAAGGTTTCCCTACCGCGAAGCCGCACAAAAATTCAAAAAGGAAAACGTGCAGCGACAAAACCAAAGCGTGCGTTTCTTGCGATCGATATCCTAACAGAGACTAGGGAAACGCAAATGCAATTTCCGCTAGCAGTCGTCGAACGGTTTTTTGGCATAGAGCGCCACAAAGAAGGCTCAATTCCTCTAAGTCAGATCCGAGCAGGTGAGCTGACGCAGCCCATAGAGAGGCCGGTCGTCATATCCAGTGGTAGGCAAGGCTCCCGACTCATGCGCCGAATAGAGATGCCGCAAATCGCCGGTAAGCTCCGGCCTTTGGCCGCGATTTTTCTGCGATTTACAGGAAAAACGTTTGCTGTTGCAATCGTCCCACGGGGAACGTCTGCTTATACTAAGGTCAATCGTTTTCTGGACACCCACGGCGAGCAGCCTCAGCATGCTGTTCGCCGCTACTACGTGGGAGCGGCTGATGATCCTCTGTTGAAAGAGCTTCAGCCTGTCCTTGACGCCACTGCTCTGTCGTAGCCGGTCCAATTCTAGCTCTGTCAGAAAGACACAATGAGTAGCAAGACGCAAAACTTTGAACGGCTTGTTCGGTTGTTGAAGGAACTGTTTCAACTCGACCAGCCTGATCTGGACTTTGGACTCTATCGCATCATGCACGCGAAGAGCAGCGATGTGACTCAGTTCCTTGACGAGGACTTATTACCGCAGGTGACGGAGGCATTCGGCGTCTACAAATCCGCTGACAAAACGGAACTCCAAAAAGAATTGGCGAAGGTGATCGCAGGCGTCCAAGCGGCGGGGATGGATCCTGAACAAGCGCCGAAGGTCAAAGAGCTTCGGCACAAGATCGAAAACGATGCTGTTGATGTCGGTACTCTGGAATCAGAAGTTTACGAACATCTCTACAGTTTTTTTCGCCGCTACTATTCCGAGGGCGACTTCCTCGCCAAACGCGTCTATAGGCCCGGTGTTTACGCCATTCCCTATGAGGGAGAAGAGATCAAGCTTCACTGGGCCAACCGCGACCAATATTACATTAAGACGTCAGAGTATTTGCGGGACTATGCCTTTCGTCTTCGGCCCGAAGACGAGAAAAGGTCAATGCGCGTCCACTTTCGGCTGGCGGATGCGTCAGAAGGCGAGCACGGAAATATCAAAGCCGTCGAGGGCAAGGACCGCGTCTTTATTCTTTCCGCAAATGAATTCATTGCCGAGGAGAACGGTGAGCTTATTATTCGCTTTGAGTACCGTCCGCCGTCACTAACTGATTGGCCCGACATTGCCCGTGAAGGGAAAGCCAAGCCGCCATCTCAGAAGGAACTTATAGCTGACGCCGTAGAACGGCTCTTGTCAGTCCGCGATGCAGCCCTCACGCCTTGGATTTCAGAACTTGCGAAGCCGCATATCACCGCGGCTAATGAGCGTGCGGAATATTCCAGGCTGGAAGCTCATCTAAGGCGCTATGCCGCGCGCAACACCTTTGATTATTTCATCCATAAAGACCTTGGCGCGTTTCTCCGCCGCGAGTTGGATTTCTATATCAAAAACGAAGTCATGCACCTTGATGACGTGGAGAACGAAAGCGCTCCTCGCGTCGAGCAGTATCTTTCCAAGATCAAGGTTGTCCGTCGCGTTGCCCAGAAAATCATCGATTTTCTTGCTCAGCTCGAGGACTTTCAACGGAAGCTCTGGACGAAGAAGAAATTCGTCATCGAGACTCATTACTGCATCACGCTCAATCATATTCCAGAGGAATTCTATCCAGACATTTTAGCCAACGATGCGCAGCGCGCGGAATGGGTCAATTTGTTCGCAATCGACAAGATCGCGAACGATTTGGGATCACCTGGTTTTAGTGCCCCTTTGACGCGAGCCTTCTTAAAGTCTCAACCAACATTAGTGGTGGATACTCGTAACTTTGATCCGGATTTTACCTCGCGTCTCCTTCAAGAAATCAGCGACATCGACAAACAGACCGATGGCCTACTTATTCATGGTGACAATTTTCATGGCCTCAATCTAATGGAGCGGCGTTACGACAAGCGGATCGAGTGCATCTACATTGACCCACCGTACAACACTGGCGATTCAGAAATTCCCTATAAAAATTCATACCTCCGTTCATCGTGGCTTTCGCTGATGGATAACCGTTTGGATTTGGGATGCAAACTGCTTGCACCAGATTCGGCTCTCTTTATCGCCATCGACGATTTTGAAATGGCGAACATCTCTAAGCTAATCGATGTCGGATATCCGTCTCTTCGAAGGGAAATGATCATTGTCAATCATCACCCGCAAGGAGGTAAAGCCACAACGCTCGCGCATACGCACGAGTACATGCTCGCGTGTGTCAGTACTGATTCCGATCGAACCTTGGTGGGGCGTGGTAATGATGAGGGCACGGAATTGCGCCCCTTCAAAAGAAGCGGCACCGCTGAGAGCAACTTTCGATACGCACGTCAGAACAGTTTTTACGCAATTCTCGTAAACCCTAAAGACAGACGCATCGTCGGATTAGAGCCCCCTCCCGTTGGCAAAGACTACCCCACTGATCCGACCAAAGAAGGCCACAAGCGGATATACCCGTTAGGCGCAAATGGTGAGGAACGTGTTTGGCGGCGTTCTTATGAATCGTGCAAGAAACTCGTCGAAAATGGCAAATTGCAATGCTCCGAGAACTTCACGATCTACCAATCGATCGAGCCGCATGAGCGCACGTCTGCTTTGTTTAGTAACTGGGTGGATTCTCGCTACAATGCAGGCACATTCGGAGCCAACTTGTTACGCGACATTATAGGCTCGCAGAATGTGTTTTCGTATCCGAAGTCCGTTCATACCGTTGGCGACGCCATATTCGCTATGGCGCTTGAAGATAACGCGGTAGTCCTAGATTATTTCGGCGGTTCTGGAACAACCGGCCATGCAGTTATCAATCTGAATCGCAACGACGGCGCACAGCGCAAGTTTATTTTAGTCGAGACCGCATATTACTTTGACTTGGTGTTGCTGCCCCGCATAAAGAAAATAACGTATGCTCCAGAGTGGAAAGGCGGAGCTCCAAAGCGCTTTGCATCAAACGAAGAGGTCGAGAGAAGTCCGCGCATTGTAAAAATCATCCGAATTGAATCGTATGAAGACGCACTGAACAATTTGAAGCCGCGACGTAGCGCCACGCAAGATACGCTCCTTAGTTTGGCAGAGGCTCAGGGCAACGATGGGCTCAAGGAGCAGTACATGCTCCGCTATATGCTAGATGTGGAAACGCGCGGAAGCCAATCCCTTTTGAACATACAAGCTTTCAATGATCCTACGGCCTACAAGCTTTTGGTGAAGCGGCCAGGCTCGGACGAAAGCCGCGAGCTCAACGTCGACCTACTGGAGACCTTCAACTGGTTGGTCGGCCTGACCGTGCAGGGCATCGCCTCGCCACAAAGTTTCACGGCCGAATTCGAGCGCGATGCTGAGGGACGCCTCATCCTCAAGGGACGCCTGCGCCAGGATGCTAATGGTCCTTGGTGGTTCCGCACCGTGACGGGCACAACGCCCGATGGGCGCCGCACGCTGATCATCTGGCGCAAGCTCACCGGCAATCCTGAGCGGGACAATCTCGTGCTCGACACCTGGTTCACGCGCGCTGGCTATTCCGCCAAGGACAGCGAGTTCGGGCTCATCTACGTCAATGGCGACAACAATCTGGAAAACCTGAAAGCTGTCGATGACACGTGGAAGGTCCGGCTGATCGAAGAGGATTTCCATCGACTGATGTTCGACACGGAGGGCTTGTGATGCCACGCGGACGCCCCCGTAAGGACGCGGCGGCTGCCGGTGCAATTGCGGCGCCTGCTACGTCGAGCCGACGCGCGAGTGGGAGGCCCCAGGTTCCGTTCGTCCACAAGCTGGCTCTGAACCAGTGGCTGCTCTCGCTGTTCAACGTGCAGCGGTTCGAGCAGCTTGCCGAGCATCTACGCAATGAGAAACTGGAAGGTATGGACGAGAACAACGTCCATCATTTCCATCACGCGCTGACGGCGCAGCTTTTCAATCTCACACAGCTCCCGACGGAGCTGTTGCTGGAATATGACCAGAACATCGTCAGGCACACGCAGCGCCTCAATCAGCGCCGCATCACGCGTGGCGAGGCGCCGATCGTCTGGAAGTATTTCCAGTACCTAACGCTGCTCTTCACCGAGATTTATCTCGACCGCTATTTCCGTGATCCCCAAGCGCTGCTCGCGGCAATCAACGCTCAGGTGGCCACCTGCAACGCCGACAAGCCGGAAAGTGACCACGTTTCCAAATTCGAGACGGAAGGCGAGGCGTGGTCGCAGATCAACAAAATCGCCTATTGGAGCGCAACAGGCAGCGGCAAGACGCTGTTGATGCACGCCAATATCCTTCAGTATCAGTTCTACCTCGACAAACATGGACGGCGGCGGGAGCTCAACCGGATCATTCTGCTCACTCCCAACGAGGGCCTGAGCGAGCAGCATCTTCGCGAGTTTGAGGCGGCCGGGCTTCCGGCAGAACTGTTCCAAAAGGACGGTACCGGGCTCTTCGTGGGACAGAGGATCGAGATTCTGGACATCCACAAGCTCAAGGACGAGATGGGCGATAAGACGATCGCCATCGACGCCTTCGAGGGCAACAATCTCGTCCTCGTCGATGAAGGCCACCGCGGCGCGTCGGCCGGCGAAGAAGGCGCATGGATGCGCTTCCGCAACGCACTATGCGAAAAGGGATTCTCTTTCGAGTATTCCGCCACCTTCGGCCAAGCAGTAAAGGGGAGCAGGACTCTCACCGACCTCTACGCCAAGAGCATCCTTTTCGACTATTCCTACCGCTACTTCTATGGCGACGGCTTCGGCAAGGACTACCAGATCCTCAATCTCGACGAGGGAACGCAAGCAACGCACTTGGACGCATACCTCGTTGCCTGTTTGCTAGCGTTCTTTCAGCAGCAGCGGCTCTATCGGGAGCAGAGTTCTGCGTTCCATGCCTTCAACATCGACAAGCCGCTATGGGTATTTGTCGGCGGCAGCGTCACCAAGACACTCGCATCGCGCGACGCCTCTGACATCATAGAGATTCTTAAATTCCTCGCCCGCTATGTCTCTGACCGTGCCGGCAGCATTCAGCGTATCGAGCGCGTGCTCAATCAGGGGCTCGTTACCGCTGTCGGAAAGAATCTATTCGCGGGGCGGTTCACGTATTTGAACACCGCCGGCCTTACCGCCACCCAAATATTCGACGAAACACTGATGGTCCTATTCAATGCCGCCGGTGGTGGCGCGTTGCGCGTCGAGAACATCAAGGGCGCAACCGGAGAGATTGCGCTGCGCGTCGGCGACAACGAACCGTTCGGAGTGATCAACGTCGGTGATGACGCTAAGCTGGTGAAGCTCTGCGAGGAGAGCGGGATTCCTACCGATGACCGCGAGTTCGCCGGCTCGCTATTTCACGAGATCAACAATTCTCACTCGACCGTCAACCTCCTGATCGGATCCAAGAAATTCACCGAAGGCTGGAACAGCTGGCGTGTCAGCACGATGGGCCTGATGAATGTCGGTCAATCGGAAGGCTCGCAAATCATCCAGCTGTTCGGGCGCGGCGTTCGCCTCAAGGGCTTTGGTACAAGCCTGAAGCGCAGTGGCAAGGCGCAGCTACCGGACGACATATCACGGCCAAAGCACATTGGCTTGTTGGAGACTCTATCCATCTTCGGCATCCGCGCGGACTACATGGCGCAGTTCCGAGATTTTCTTGAAGAGGAAGGCTTGCCTACCAATGATGATCGCTTAGAGTTCTTCCTGCCGATCATCAAGAATCTCGGCACGCAACAGCTGAAGACTATCCGTCTCAAAAAGACGATTAATGGAGTCAGCACCGAGTTCGGGGACGCCTTTCGGCGGCTTGGTCCGATCCCCTCCCTCGCCAAGCCGGACCCGACGACGGACGATGCGACTGCCTATCTCCAAAAGAACCAAGTCGTCTTGAACTGGTACCCGAAGATTCAAGCGATGAAATCGCTCGGCGTCACCGGCGGTGACATGGAAGCAACTCCCAATCAAACGCATCTGACCGCGAGACACATCGCCTTCCTTGATATGGACCAGCTCTATTTCGAGCTGGAGCGATTCAAGGCGGAGCGCGGCTGGTACAATCTTAACCTGACACCGGATGCCATCGCCGGGCTCCTAGCCGACCAAAGTTGGTATCAACTCCTGATCCCTGCCGAAGAACTGGCCTTCGATTCGTTCGAGAACGTTCGGCTTTGGGAGGACATTTCACTCTCTCTGCTCAAGAAATATACGGAGCGCTACTACACGTTCCGCAAACGCGAATGGGAGCTGCCGCACCTGGAGTATCAGGAACTGGCCGCTGACGATCCGAATTTTCCGGGCACGAAGGACGAGGACGGAGACGGCTATTACCGGATTCTCATCGAAAGATCGCAGGAGGAGATCGTCGCGAAGCTTGAGCAGCTCAAGGGGCTGATCGAGAAAGGCGACCTCAAGCCGTGGGAGTTCAACGGCATGAAGGCGATCTGGTTTGGTCGGCATCTGTACGAGCCGCTGCTCTACCTGGACCAGAACATCGTCGAGATTAGCCCCGTGCCGCTCAACAAAGGCGAGCGACAGTTCGTGGAAGACCTCAAGGCGTTTCACGATAATGCCGGCAGCTTCTTCACCGACAAGCAGCTCTACCTGCTCCGCAACCTCAGCAAGGGCCGCGGCGTGGGCTTCTTCGAGGCTGGCAACTTCCACCCCGACTTCATCCTATGGCTGCTCGTCGGCAGCCAGCAGCATGTGATCTTCGTAGACCCGAAGGGCATCCGCAACCTTGGCCCGACCGATCCGAAAATCCAGTTCCACCAGACCATCAAAGAGATTGAACAGCGCCTCGGCGATACGAACGTGCGGTTGCAGTCCTTCATCGTCTCGAACACACCGTCGCACACAATGAAAATGCTCTGGCGCATGGACAAGTCGGCAATGGCTGCACAACACATCTTATTCCAGGAGGAGGACAACGACACCTATGTGAGGACGATGCTGGAGAGCGTCGTAGCATCAGGAACATCAGCGACGTCGTGATCGTCGACATGGCGCAGGACGTGATCTATCACATTTCTATTAGACGTCGTCGTGCTTCCCTCTCCCCAATTGTCTTTCGCGTTAGCGAACCGGCCGGCATCATGAACGCTATCTTCTGGGCGATAGCGTTCGACATTCGGTACAATTATGGATGCTTGACTGTTGACGCCTGCTCAATCCGATCTACCCGCCGCTCAATCGCGTTGAGCTTTTCGTCCTGGCGCGCCGTCAAAACCAGCACGTTCGCAAGCTGCTGAAGCGTGTTCTCTATTTTCACGACGCGCAGATCGACGTATTGCAGCTCGGCCCGCGTTCCGTAATAGGCGCCCGCGCCCGCGATAATGAAACTGACAGCGGTCAGAATGTGGCCGTAATTGATCGTGGGGTCCAGGCGGGGCTTGGTCTGCCGGTACACATCAGTCTCTTCGCTCATAGATGCCTCGCTCCATCTTCCTTATTGTGCAAGCGCACTAGGCTTACCGCCTGAAAATCCGAGCGACCTTCTCGATCGATCGCCCGCCGACATAAGCGGTGATGATCATCCCGGTCCAATCAGCAATCATGCCGGTGATTGGGTCGGTGGTGCCAAGTCCCAGAACCTTGTCGAAAACAATCACCTTCCAGAAATAGATGATGATCGGGAACGCGAGCAGCGGCCGGATGATGGCGGTGTACCAGCGGCCTTGCTCCGCAATGACGATTGCGGATGCCTGCTTTCGGGCTTCGATCTCGGCCTCGATTTCCTTGGCTGCGAGATCGGCCGCGATCCGGTCCTGTGTGTTCGCGGCTTCGAGCTTGGCCTTGTAAGCGTTAATCAGCCCATTGACGACGGGCCCGCCGATCAGGCTCGCCAGCCAGGTCCACATGGTATTATGCCCCGGTCCGCTTATCGGCGAGATTGCGGAAGAACTGGAACAGAGCGGTCAACGAAATAAGGATCAGTGGCCACGCCCATGAGGGCACCTTTGATGCAAGTGAGCTCACATCCACGCCACTGACGATCGGTGCGAAGAAGTCATATCCAGTCACGGCGGTACTGGCGGCAATGACAATAGCCGATGAGAGTTTCTGCTTGATGCCCTTAAACTTCTCATGCAACGCAGCAAAGAAGTTCGCTTCTTTATCGTAGAGCTCGCGGAATGCCGGCCGCGATTTCAGGATCGGGCGAATCCAGAACCAATAGATCGCGACCATTGTCGCGGGCAGCAACATGAACATCGCCATGGTTTTTCTCCTGTGATTAGGCTGCTACTGGGATGAGGCCGGGCGTCGGCGCTTCCTGTTGCGCCTGATGCCGGCGATTGAGCGCGTAGACCGCGCCGCAAATTGCGCCGGCGCCGAAAACGGCGATGCCCGCCGTCTCGAATGGGTGGACGACAACCCAGTCCCAGAATTCGAGACCGCCCGCGGCGCCACCGACAGGAACGCCCTTCGAGATAATGCCCGTCACGGCCTTGGGCGGAGGAACAACGCCCTTGGCCGGTGCGGCTTCTGTTGGCACCGGGCGCGGGATCGGGGCTTCTGCGGCGATCGGGTGATCTGCGAGATGGAGAGAGAAGGCCTTCACCTCAGCGACACGCCGGCTCCACCCCGCGCCGAACACAGGCCACGTCTTGAGGCCCTTGAGGAAACGCAACCGTTCGTCGTTGATCGCTACGATGATCGCCTTGGCGTCGCGCTTTGCGACCGCGTTTAGAACCTCGCCGGTCACTACACTCGTGTTGTCAGGCAAACCCACGACACGGCGCAGGACTTTGCCGGAGCGGCCTATTCCGGAATTGACGCCGTAGTCGAACACGCTGTCATCGACGCCGGGCGGAAGTTCGTCACAGCGCTGGGCGGACCAGTATTTCGTGCGGTAAATGGCTTTCGCTTCGTCGACCTTCATTCCCCGTACGTCGGCCGCGGTCGCATTCGGCTTCATGTATTTCCGGTAGTCGTAGATCGTGATGCCGAAATTCGTCGGCCCGCCGGGGTCCGACGGATGGTTGGTGTAGCCGCCTTCATGCGCGAGCAGGCGCCGGAGCGCCTCATCGTAGGTCCAGGCTGCCATTCGACTTCTCCGGAAATGAAAAAAGCCGCCTCGCGGCGGCCGTGAGCTAGCGTTCGGGTGGAGCGGCTCAGGGCTCGTAATGTCCCCAGAAGTGCAACTGGTCGGCTTTGACGTAGCCGTCGTTGCTGGCGAAGTTGACGCGCACGTCGATCACGTCGTTCTGCGGTTGTCCCCGATCCCGTGCATTCCGTGCACCAAGATCGCCAGCTTTTCGTTCATGGCGCGGCATCGCTCTAGCTCGCGAAGCCGATGGTGAAAGTCAGATCGCCGGTCAGGAATTTGATGGGCGTCCCGGCCGCGACCGCGAATGGACCGCCCGGCAAAGCCTTGCTGAAAAGCAGGTTGCCGCCCGACGCCGCGTCGAAGATGCCAACATAGTCTAGGTTGGCGACGTCGCCGGCCGCCTGGCCGAAATCGACATCCGCCGAATTCGTGATCTCGTTGTCGACTCCATCGTTGGCGATAGCGTCGAATGTGATCGCGACGCGCCCGCCAGCATTGATCGTGTCGCTGACCTCGGCGCCCGAGGTTTTCGGATTGCCGTTGAATAGACCGACATAGCAGGCGGCGGGCGCCGTCGGCATCGCATTGCCGGCAAGCCAGCGGCAGACCTTATTGCCGAGATAGACGTTCATGTCAGAAGCCATGGTTTTCTCCTTGGGTTACCAGCTCAGCACCACGACCACCTGGATAGGAGGCGCGTGGGGCTCAAATCCGATGGTCACCGGCGCCGCAAGCTCGGCGTCGTCGGTGAATGCAACGACCAGCGCGATTGGCGTGAGCAGCGTCGCGCGCGCGGTCAGCACAGCCTCATCGACGAAATCGACCGCGAGCCGTAGGGCCGCGGCGCCGACGGTCAGATAAACGGCAAGGGCCGCGCCGTCGGCGAGATCGACGGCCAGATGGAGCGGTGCCGGCAGAACCGTGATTGCCGCCGCGAATGCCGCGTCCTCGCCCAAAGCGACGGCGAGATGAAGCGGCGGCCAGATGCCGATCGTCGGCGCCAGCGTCGTCTCATCGCCGAACGCAGCGGCCAATTCCAGCGGCGGCAGGATGATGGTAATCGCCGCGTCGAAGCCTGCGTCCTCGGCCAGCGCCGCCGTCAATTCAAGCGGCGGGATACCGGCGGCCGGGGCTTTGATCGCATCGACGATCAATCCCCAGTTCAGGATCGTAAAGGAAGTGCCGAAAGCGACGGTCGCAGCAGTCAGCGGGGCGGTCGCGAGCTTGTATTCGCTCTGCTGCGAGGACCAATCGGTGCCGCCGCCATTGGTGAAGTTCGCCAGCGTCGTGAAATCGGCGGGCGATGAGCTCGTCCCGCCACTGCGCGGCGACCCGGCGACGGCGAGGATAAGCGCGCGGGCGGCATCGGTCGAAACGCCGGCAAGGCTTGGCGTGCTGGCGGTCGATGCGCCGCCGGTCGCGGTCGCCGGCACGGCCGCGTTCGTGTCGAAAGGCTCGTCGATATCGGCACCGGCAACGCCGAAAGCCAAGATAGTCGCGTCGTCGACATTACCGCCGGAGATATGCGCCGTGATCGTATCGGCGCTCAGCGCGGCCAGCGCATGCGCCCACCAGATTTCGAGCGTGTTCGAATTACTGTTGCGACCGCCGGCCCACTGGTATTGGGCCCGGCGTTGCCACGACAAGCCGGCGGTGTCGGTCACGCTGCCGACCGGGCGATAGC